>OBYG01000169.1_pt1 | contig 88491 bp, 90 predicted proteins | sample 1538201 | NCBI WGS metagenome assembly OBYG01 (sample SAMEA2580177, study PRJEB22360) | human gut metagenome | biome: human gut; feature: human-associated habitat; material: faeces | place: Denmark | collected 2008/2010 | reverse complement strand
TGGGGCTTCACTACTGATTAACGGCTCATATGTAGCAAAATAAATCTGAATTTAGCTGACTTACGTGGAGAAACGGCCATATGTACTTATTATAAATGAAGCCGAGGATTTATTTCCCCGGCTTTAGCGTTACAGAATAGATAGTTGATGTAAGACTTCTAAGGCAGCACGATAGCCTTGTTGGAAACCAAACTCTTTACAGTGGGAGCCATACTCAGATTTGATATTGGAAAGATGAGCCTTTGTACGTTCATCTACCTGAATAGCCTGTAAGAATGATTCAAATTCATTCGAGAGTTTCATAATAGAGTTATCAATATTTCCTTTTTCCAGTAACTCATTTAACAGTAATTCTTCTAAGTTAAATTCCATAGGTCCTCCTCGATAGTATTTTTCAGTTTGCAATAATATGTTAAAATATTTTGTTGAAAAATCATGAGAGAAATGAGGAGAAAGAGAGATGCTACATTATAAAATTGACATTATAAAGGAACTAAAAAGCATTGGTTTAACATTTTCATCTGTGAAAAAGAATAAAGTTTTTAGTCAGTGTACAATGATGAAATTTCAAAAAGGGGATACCTCAATATCCCATAAAAATTTAAATCGACTATGCTGTGTATTAAAGATGCAGCCAGGAGATATTTTAGGCTATATTGAAACTGGGGAGGATAAAATAGAGATATTGGCAAAAATATAACATCAAAGTTGTGAAGGACTTGCAGGTGCAGGTTCTTTTTTCTTGCGAAAAAGGAGGCAGGCGATGGAGATACGGGCAGGACCGGAAACGGTCTTTTTCTTTTATAAAAAACAAGAAGGGAGAGAAAAGTGACAGAGTGGGAAGTCTTTCTTGTGATCGCTGCACTTGTAAGCTTTGTTATAGCGATTGTTACACCGCTATTAAAGTTAAATACGACGATCACAAAGCTGATCAGCAAAATAGACGTTCTTGGAAAAGACTTTGATGAAATGGAATTAAAAAATCATCGAGCCAGAGAACGTATTTGGCAGCATAACGAAAAACAGGATGCTGCCATCGACAACCATGAAATCAGAATTACAAGCCTGGAGATCAGGCAGAAAGAAGGAGAATCATGAATTTAGAGTTTGTTTTTGAACATTTTGTACCTATTGTTTTAGTAGCCTGCCTTGTGATCGGCTACATAATTAAAAAGTCATTAGATATTATTCCGAATAAGTACATTCCAATGATTCTTGCGGCAGCAGGGGCATTTATATCTTGTGTTGCAGGGGGCGGACTTACCTTGGATAATGTTGTTTACGGTGCTGTAACAGGTCTGGCAAGCACTGGAATGCATCAGGCCTTTACAAGATTGGTTGAAGGGACGACAGAGGGCGAGTAATCGTCCCCTTTTAACTGAAAGGAGAAAAAATGTATGGGATTAAAATTTAAATATAAAAAAGCCAAAGCAGTCAGTTATGGCGGCACAAGAAGTTTGAATAGCATTAAATATATCATTATTCATTATACCGGGAATAACGGGGACACTGCGTTAAATAACGCAGCATATTTTGCGCAAAGTAATACAAGAGCAGCAGGAGCACATTGCTTTATAGACGGCAGTGGCATTGTATATAAATCTGTTCCGCTGAAGCGCATTGCCTGGGCGGTAGGTGGATTTTATACACAGAGCAAAGGCGCAGGATCTAAATATAAGATCGTAACGAATACAAATAGTCTCAGCATCGAAATGTGTAACTGTGAAAATAAGGTTCCTAAAAAGGTATTTAATGATGTAGTTAGCCTCACAAAATATTATATGAAGAAATATAATATTCCTGCGTCTAATGTTTATCGCCATTGGGATGTGAACGGAAAAGACTGTCCGTCTCCATGGGCCGGTAAAGACAATGTAGAATGGAAAGCATTTAAAAAGGCCATTGGCGGACAGGCTGTAAAATATACAGTCGTAAAAAAGAACTCTTCTGAAAATGCAATTCGGTGGATGCAGGGAAAACTAAATTCACTGGCATCCGGCGCAGACATTGTGGTAGATGGTGATTGGGGGCCAGCAACACAGAAAAAGCTGGAAAGGTACTGGAAACAGCTTAAATGGAAGAAAGGCAGCTATGCAGGTAAAAAGACCTGCACGGCGTTATACAAAAATAGAAAGAAATAGGATCAGGCCGGGAGGAATCCCGGTCTTTTTTGTGTGAAAAAATAGTGCACATAATATTTTTTTTAAGGGAAATATTATGTGTGGAGGGACAAAACTATGTGCGGACGCTATTTTATAACAGAAGAAAGTGTACGAAAAGCGGAAGAACTTGTAAAGACAATAGATCTGAGTTTGGCGGGCAAAAGAGAAATTTTTCCGTCACAAAAGGCACCGATTATCACAAGACATGGAGAAGAGTATGCCACAGAGCTTTGTAACTGGGGTTTTCCACGTTTTGATAGAAAGGGACTGATAATTAATGCACGTTCAGAGACAGCATTAGAACGAAGAACGTTTAGAAAGAGTTTGACTGAACGAAGATGCTTGATCCCAGCAGCCGGATTTTATGAATGGGACAGAGAGAAAAATAAAATTGCTTTTTATAGAGAATCATCCCCGGTCATATTTATGGCTGGATTTTATAGGTCGGATGAAGACGGCAGCAGATTTGTCATATTGACAACCCAGGCAAATAAATCAGTTAGTAATTTTCATGATCGTATGCCCATTATAATAGAAGAGTGCGATATAGAAGACTGGTACAACAGTCAGACGTTTGAACACATGTTACACAAACAGCCTGAGCAACTGTCGCATGAAGTAGAAGCGAAGAATTAGAAAATCCCAGGACGCTGTTTGTCCTGGGATAAACTTTACTATGAGATTTTAAAACCGGCGATCTCGGCTAACTGTAAGATAGAAGACTTTGAGACTTTTTTGCCTTTGTACTCCACAAGGTCATCCATTTCGCCTGTAAAGATGTCCGCCGGAGCGTATTTTTTTAATATAATTTTATCTTCGTCAACAAACATCTCAAGAGGATCTCTATCTTTCACATCCAGATTACGTCTTAACTCAATTGGCAATGTAATACGTCCGAGTTCGTCAAGCTTTCTAACTATACCTGTACTTTTCATATGTGTTCCCTTCTATGTAATTTATTTACTGATACCTATGCACATATAATAGCATATTTATCCATATTTTTGTATTGGTAAAATGTGGACCGCAAGTTTATTTAAATTGATAACTTTTCGTTGACCATTCTTGGTCTGTTATGAGTTCGGCGCAGCTGTCCATAATATACCAACTATTTTTATTGATTATGTATCGAACATTATAAGTGCGAAATGTGCCAAATTTATTTATTAAAACCCGGATTTTATATTCTATGTAAGTATAATTCCGCCCTGTATGATCCGAAGCCTCTCCTTCTTTAATAAGTAACATTTCTTTAATATCAAATCTTTTTGTACCAGAGATAGCACAGATTTTAAAACTTCTTTTATTCTCAGACATATTAATTAACTTCATAGTTAGTATACCTCCATAAGCGAAAGAACATGTGTTTGGAATTATTATATATCATTCAAATAAAAAAGTAAACATATGTTTGGATTGAACATAATGGAAAAAAGCATAGATAGATTTTGAAAATATGATATAATAGACATAAGAAAAGAGCGGTGACAGGGCCGCCCTAATCTTACTTGTTATGTAGCCGGTATAATGCCGGCTATTTTTATTATTGTTTTTCGGCCTCTTTGATTACCTTTTCAATAATCTCCTTTGCCTTTTCTGTATTCCCGGTGTCCATAAGGGCCTGTATAGAATACAGAAGTGTAAGAAGTTCAAGTCTTGTCATTTCTTCCATCTTGTCCTCCTCTCTCCGCCTGTCCGGTGATTCGTTAAAGCTATTCTTTAACTATCTTTATTGTAACATATGTGTACACATATATCAAGTGTTTTCTTTAATCTTTTCAAAGATGGTTTCTTTAATAAAACCATTTACGCTCTTCCCGTGCTCATCAGCGTATTTTTTGATAGCTTCATACTGGGACATTTGCACATCTAATGGTATACGTTTAATTTTACTATCTTTATATTTTTTACTTGCTTTATATCCGCTTTCGGAATATGCCATTATCTCACATCCTTTCATTTCCATTATATCATTATAAAAAGAATACGTACACATACAAGATTGACGAATATATGTGTACATATTTGTGTGTTTTACCTATTGATATATGTGTACGCATATGGTATTCTAATACTGTAATATGAAATACATAAACAAAAGATACAATTTGTGATAAAATGAATAAAAAGCGGAGGTAGGAAAAATGAATGAGGCAGTAAAAAAGGCAATGGAAATGGACGAATTTAATAATGATCTTCCAGATGTAGAAGCGGGGGGGGCAATAGAACTTTCGGAAATTTGGGATGGAACAGGAGAGATACCAGAGGAATCATTTAGCTATCAGCTTACAGATACTGACTGGATTAATTACTGTTTTGAAATTGTTGAGAGAAATGAGGATATATTAAAAACAAAGATAAGAATTTTAAATATAGAGTTATTATGAAATTAGAAAGGATGAGTGATATGCAGCATAAAAAATGTGATACAGAAAAAGAACAAAGAAAAATCTTGGAAACAGAGTGTGAAAAAAAAGGATTGAAAGTATTGAAAGAGCAAAGAAGCATAGAACAAGAGAATGAGGGAATTGTGATTGCTGCATCGAGGGATAGGATTTCAAATGATCCACTTACATTAGCAAGAACAGTATTTACAGATGAAGATTAAGAAATAAATGAAAAAAGGTCCGGCATGTAGCCGGGCTTTTGCTTATTATAATAGGAAGAAATAAGTACATACGCTATTACTATAAGGTCATCCACTCCGGACAGCTTACCCGTTTGCCGTCACAGTATTGTGTCAGGATCGGCTGGCGTACGTTCGGCCGGGACAGATAGCTGGCAAAGATTTCATCTACAATCGTATTGATGGAATCATATGTTGTCTTTCCATTGATCCACTTATGATCATATGCAGTGGAGGAAGTAATCGTAAAGTCGTGTCCTTTGTTTCTGTACCACTCAGTGTAAACTCTGTTGAGAGTAAAGGACATGATTGCCAAAATGTTGGCCTCCAGGGTCGAACGAGGCCATGTTGAGTAAACTTCACAGGCAGCCACATTCTTAATGTAGTCTTTATAGCGCACATAATAGTTTTGGGCAGTCTGGTCAGTAATAGCTCCGTCGTGGACAATGACGAATTCGGGAATCACTACCCGGCTAAGTACGATCTCACCGGATTCATTGACTGGCTTGATCTCATCTTCTGCAATTTTAGGAGGATAATCCCCCCAGAGAGTATGAGGGCCTATGACTATATTATCGAGTGTTGTAGATGCAGTTTCCAGGGGAACCATGGAAACATTTTGGAGACCGTTTGTATCTGCCAGAATCTGAGCTCCCGAGATCGTTACCGGCTCATAGTCGGGCGCCGTCACATGCAGATTATATTCTGAGTATGGCTGATTTTCACTCGGGGAAAGGCTGTATTCCACCGGCGGAGCATCAAGTGCTACCTCTTCGGTCTGTCCGTTCTGATCAGTGGTTACTTCCTCGAGAACCTGATCGGATTCTCCGGTATAGGAGATAGATATAGTAGCATTCCGCACCGGAACATATCCAATGGTAGAGTTTACTTGAATTTTTAAGTTTCCTTTGTCTGCCATTTAAAAAATCCTTTTTCTTTTACTATATGCCGGTGTGATAAAAATATAACCAGAGTCACTTCTGATGTGTGTTTCCTAGATTTAAGAAATATGATAACATTAGAAAAGAATAGGAAGCAAAAAGAGAAAGAGGTAATCATGGATAATCAGGAAGAAAAACAAAAGCACAAGAGACGTATTCGGTACAGCGGGACCCATCCCAGAAATTATAAAGAAAAGTATAAGGAACTTCATCCGGACCAATATCCGGATACGGTTGCAAAAGTCATTCAAAAAGGCAGTACGCCTGCCGGCATGCATATTTCTATCTGCGTAAAAGAAATCCTTGAGTTCCTTCAGATTAAACCGGGACAGACCGGTCTGGATGCCACTCTGGGATATGGAGGTCATACGCAGGAAATGTTGAAATGTCTTGACTCAAAAGGACATTTGTATGCTCTGGATGTGGATGCCATAGAACTTGAGAAAACAAGAAAACGTCTTGAAAAGCTCGGATATGGGCCGGAAATTTTAACGATCCGGCAGATGAATTTTGCGGATATCGACAAAATAGCGGAAGAAGCAGGACCGTTTGACTTTGTTCTGGCAGATTTAGGGGTCTCATCCATGCAGATTGACAATCCGGACAGAGGGTTTTCTTATAAGACAGAGGGGCCGCTGGATCTGCGCCTAAACCCCGAAAAAGGAGTCTCTGCCGCGGAAAGGCTCAGAACCATCACAAGACAGGAGTTACAGGGGATGCTGATGGAAAATTCTGATGAGCCTCATGCTGACGTGATCGCCCGTGCCGTTGTCTCTAAGATAAAAAAGGGAACAGCCATCGATACGACTACAAAACTCCGGAAAGTGATCGAAGAGGCTCTGGAATTTCTGCCGGAGCATGAGAAGAAGGAAGCTGTGAAGAAAACGTGCCAGAGAACATTCCAGGCTTTGCGGATTGATGTAAACAGTGAGTTTGAAGTCCTGTATGAATTTTTAGAAAAACTGCCCAATGTGCTGGCAAAAGGCGGCCGGGCAGCCATCCTGACCTTTCACTCCGGGGAAGACAGGCTGGTTAAAAAATCGTTTAAGCGTTTGCTGCGGGAGGGAGTCTATCAGGAGATATCAACCGATGTGATCCGTCCGTCGGCAGAAGAATGCAGGATGAACAGCCGGGCACGGTCGACAAAGATGAGATGGGCTATAAAAGAATGAGTTATTCACCACTATTTCCGTCGCGCTTTTGAAATGCGCTCCTACAATAGCGGTAAATAACTTTCGAAAAGTGGCACCTTTTTTGACAGAGGCCCTTCTCCAACAGACATTACGTCCATTTTCCACATGATTGGAGTGAGGCATTTTAAGAGCCGAACGGAAATCATGTGGAAAATGTCATAGTTTAATTAGTCAGGAGGTTAAAGAGATGATTTATAAAGAAAAAGAACTGGAAATGGAAGGTGTGCTTCAGACAGCCAGACAGATGTGTACGGCGGCCAGAACCGCACCGAAAGCAAGGGGACTGGATTTTATCCACACTGCGGTAGTGACAGGGGAGGATCTTAAAAATCTTGCCGATGAGACAGAGCGTCTTGGAAAAGAACAAGGTCAGGATTTCTATGTGAGAGATGCAGATAATCTCCGCAAAAGCCAGGCGGTGGTTTTGATTGGGGTGACTTATCAGCAAAGAGGACTGAATGAGTGCTGTGGTTGGTGTAATCAGACAAACTGCCAGGGCTGCAGGGAGAACCAGAGCGTCTGTGTATTTGATCCGGTGGATCTGGGAATCGCATTGGGATCGGCAGTCAGTGTGGCATCCTTAAACCACGTGGACAATCGGATCATGTTTTCTGTTGGAAAAGGAGCACTATCCTTGGGGATGCTGGGACCGGAAGTGAAGATAATCCTTGGAATTCCACTGGCCGCAGCAGGAAAAGCGCCATATTTTGACCGAAAATAACGATGTTTTCCCAACCGGCTAAATTTAAAAAGTGGTCCAAAACGTTGATTTTACAGGGGCTGCAGAGGATTTTTAGGATTAGTTTTGAAAATGGACGGCCGGTTGGGAAAAAAGCTGGAAAACGTTGAATATATCTAGGTTTAGAGATATAATGGAAATTGAAGAATGGCTTAAAAACGTTGGATAAACAAAAACAAGAGTTGTATTGAAATAGTTATAGAAATGGGACAGTTTATTTAGCCAAAGATGATAAACAAAAACAAGAGTTGTATTGAAATTGCAGTTTACGTTTGATCTTGAATTTTACGAGGATAGATAAACAAAAACAAGAGTTGTATTGAAATACACTTACCTCCTCTTTTGTCAAAGGACGTCCACAGATAAATAAAAATAAAATGAATAATAGATTGCTTATCTTAATTTGAATTGTTTGAAAGTACTATGAAATGTTGTATTATTTTGAAAAATATAGTAAAATAGAACAATAGAGTGGTTTGTGTATAAAAGCTACTAATGAATCATTCCCTCCAGGGCAATCGTTACGATAGGTACTATCAGCATGTATACGATACGAGGGTGCATACAAAAGAAAGGGGTGGGGCAGTGGATTTGAAAGTTTTTGAAATCCGGCTAAAAGTATATCTGTTAGAAGATATACCGGTAGAAGCAGTTCAAAAGAAGACAGCCGCACTAATTGACATTTGTCTGAGCAGAGACGAAGCACTTCTGAAATTTCATGAGACGAATCAATTTAAGAATTATTCTTTCGGAAATCCATATCCATTGGAAAAGGACAAAATTTATAAAAAGGATAAGGTGTATGTCATAACAATCCGCACCATTGATCCACAGCTTGCAAAAGTATTTTCCGAAAAATTAATTCATGAGCGATCCGATGAGATGCAGGCATTAACCTGCGAAATCAAAATTATCCCCAAAGAAAATAAAATTATTGATACGATTTATTCTATCTCTCCGGTGATTGTGAAAGCAGAACGCTACTGGAGGGGTGTTTTTTCTTTACAGGAATATGAGAAAAGACTGACTGTAAACCTTGTTAAAAAATATAATGCGTTCTGTGATACAAAGATCAATGAAGATTTTGAATTCATTCGTATGATCGAGGTCAAAAACAGAACGCCGATCACTGTATCCTATAAGAAAATAAAACTTTTAGGAGATAAAATCGCGTTAAAGGTAGCAGATAATGAATTGTCACAGGAATTAAGCTATATGACGCTGGGAACAGGACTGGGAGAAATCAATGCGCGGGGGGCTGGTTTTGTAAATTACAGGTGGATGTAGGAGGTGGCATTTTGCTTAGAGAGTGTACGGAAATATTCAGGGAACAATTACAGCAAAACAGAAATCTGCTGTTCGATTCTTACATACCGGCCAATGGAACCTATCTGATTGTAAAGAAAGGCGGAACCTTATGTGAGCCTGTGGAAATTGAGCTCGATAAAAAAAGCGGTCAGATAAACCGCACCAACCGTTATTTCACTCAAATCTGCCAGTATGACTATTACAGTAGGCTGATCGATATGAATAAACCGCAGGACAATAAAAAGATCATTCATTCCAATAATTATTTTTCATTTTTTGTAAAGAAAGAGAGTTTTCAAAATGGAAAACTGAACACGGAAGCTATTGACCGTTACTTCGATGCAGTCATTTATCCGGAGCTTAAATATAAGGGACAGACATTAAAGATTTATCAAATGCTGGAAGAAGAAATCGGATGTGTTCCAAAGGATATCGCAGAAAAGATCCGCATGTGGATAAAAGAGAATATCTTTCATCTGGATGTGGATCTATCCAAAAAAGATTATCTGAAATTATTTTTTGAAGCGCCGATGGAGCAGTATCAACGGGAAAATGACAGATATCTGGTGCCGAATATTTATAACAGCAATGATTATAATCTGGAGGTGGAAGGCGAAGTATACGGACTGCCGAATAACAATCTCGGAATGAATGCAAAAAAACCTTTTCTGTCCAGCCGAACGAAGAAAATTGAGGTGCCGTTTCTGCTGAACAAAGAAGAAGTTCTTCTTCAGAAACAGTTTTTTGATCATCTGATGAACTATGCCATGGCGGGTAAATCCAATGTATATATAGATACGGATGAAAGGACGATATGTGCGTTCAAAAACAATGAAATCATTGACCGTGACTTTAAGGGATATTATCTTCGGATTCAAAAAGGAAAAGAAGTAGAAATCCACAGCAGCGATATTGTTCCATGTTATCATCCTTCTGTGAAAAAACCATTCGTATATCGAAATGCCCTTTCCTATACTCCGAAAGAGCATAAAGAAGGAACGGAATATGGCGCTTATTATACGAAAGAGAAGATACAGAGTCTGCTGGACGCAGTTTTCTTTTCTAAATTTCTTAGGGGCAATTATTTTACTCAGCAGGATAAACTGGGAATGAACGATGGATATATCAAGCGGAATCTTATCATTTCCAGGGAAGCTGTTTTTGACTGGCTGTACAAAGATGAAGAGGTGCAGGCAGCAAAAGTTCTGGGAAACGTATCTTTAGATTTAGTATTGGGAGCATTGAAAGAAGGCTACATTTTTAAGACCATGGACTGCTTTAATTTGCGCCACTCACTGTTGGAATATTTTTCGGATAAAGGAGAAGATACGATGGAGAATAGAATAAATCAGATAGTGACCGATCTAAAGGCAAAACTGGATGCGAAGGAAACACCGGAGATACAGTCAGCTGATGAATATTTCTTTGCAGTCGGACAGCTGGTGCAGTATTATATTTCATTAAACAAAGGAAAAAAGAAGACACATGCATTGGCAAATCCGTTTATAAATGCAAAAACAGATGCAGTCTTAAAAAAGAAACTGGTACAGTTTTTCTTGAAATATAATTATGATATTGGAGTATCAAGCAGACGTTTTAATAACCTTTACTGCATGATAACAGAATATGAGCTGAAAGGGGATATTGAGAAGGACTTGATAATCGCAGGGTATTTACACAGCAGTTTGATTTATGTACCAAAGGAGGATAAGTAAATGGATAAAAGAGTATATGGGGTTTTGGGGATTTCTTCAATCATGGCCAACTGGAATGCGGATTTTACCGGGTATCCCAAAACTACGCAGGACGGAACAACCTTTGGCAGTGATAAGGCACTGAAATATCCAATGAAAAAAATGTGGGACAATGAAGGAAAAAAGGTTCTTTATATCAAATCTATGAAATTTTCCGAGGGGAAAAAGGGCGAAGTGACATTGGTTCCAAATTCCCTGAAAGAGCGTTACGAACATTTATATGACATAGAAGATCTGAAAAAATGTAATGACACGAAGGAAGTAATCGAAAATTTGTTTCAGGCAGTAGATGTAAAAAACTTTGGAGCAACATTTGCCGAAGAAAAAAACAATATATCCATCACTGGAGCCGTTCAGTTTGGGCAGGGATTCAATAAATATGAGGGGACAAGCCCGGAGGAACAGCAGATTTTATCTCCGTTCAGGGACGGATCAAAAGATGATAAGAAGGAAGAAGCGAAAAACTCTACACTCGGAACAAAAATCGTCAGCAATGAGGCTCATTATTTCTATCCGTTTGTGGTGAACCCTCTGGCATATAAAGAGTTTGTACAGCTGGGTGTGACTGACGGGTACACAGAAGAAGACTATGAGAATTTCAAACGCACAGCGTTAGTTTCAGCAACTGCTTTTGCCACCAACGCAAAAGAAGGCTGCGAAAATGAGTTTGCTCTGTTTGTGGAGACAGAGCAGGATTTATATTTACCAAATCTTTCTGAATACATCACCTTCACAAAGGGTGAAGACAAAAATGTGATTGCATTTAAAGATACAGAATTTTTAGATGCACTTGCTGACAAAATCAAGAGTGTGGAAATTTACTATAATCCATATACAACCAAATTAGAATGTGAAATCAAGGGAGCAAAATACTATAATATTATTACACAAAAAGAGGTGTAGCCAATGGAAGTATGCAAGGTTACTCTGAAAGGAAGGACTGCTTTTTTCAAAAAGCCGGATGTGAACAGTTATTACTATTTTACTTATGACCAGATTCATAAAGTTGTTCTTCTCGGAATATTTGGAGCCATACTTGGCTATTCAGGCTATGAATCCATAAAAATAGAAAAGCGGAAAAAGGATTCTGCGGAAGGACCAGGTTTCCCGGAGTTTTATGAACGTCTCAAAGACTGCAGATTTTCCATTGTGCCAAAGAATGAGAAAGGCTGGATTCCGAAAAAAATCCAATACTTTAATAATTCCGTCGGGTATGCTTCCAGAGAGCAGGGCGGCAATCTGATCATAAAAGAGCAATGGCTGGAATCACCGGAGTGGGATATTTTTATTCTTCTGGATGGTGAGGAGAGCCGTAAACTTTCTGAAACTTTGATGGATAGGCGCTGTGTTTATTCTCCTTATCTTGGGAAGAATGATCATCCTGCGGATCTTTTGAATCCTGAGATCATGGAGGCAGAGGAAATTCCGCCGGAAAACAGACAGCTGGATTGTCTGCTGCCAAAAGGGAAAGTCACATTTGCATATTTGGATGAAGACGACGATGAGGAAGAAGACTTCTATAAGTATGAGGAAGGACTGCCGTATGCATTGGACCCTTACACAAATCTTTATGTCACAGAGCCGTTTGTCTATACGAACCAATATGTAAAAGAGTGTGAACTGCCCTTATACCGGGCAGGGAAAAATATCATTGTATTTTATTAAAATGCCGTCGGAGAGAATTCTGCCTATATGCAGGATTCTTTCCGGCGGATTTTTACATTATAGGGGGGAACAGATATGTATTTTGATAAAGACGTTGTAAAAATAGAGGATCTGATCAAACAACCGGAGCGGTATTTTGCTCACAAGCCAAAGAAAGATGACAGGAAAAAAGAAACATTAAAAGAGCATACCAATCTGGCAGAAGCTTATTTTCTGAGAATTTTTGAGGAAAAGAAACTGGGGCACTGCATGGAAGTTTTTGAAGAAAAATATTTTGATCATCTCACCTGGGAAGCGAAGAATCTTTTTCGGAGTATGATCTTTGGAATTGTGACCTTTCACGATTTTGGAAAAGTAAATCCTTATTTTCAGAAGGAAAAGATGGGTCATGAAATGCCGGAGGCTAAAAAGATTTTTTCAAATAGCCATCATTCTTTGATTTCGGCTGTTCTTTATTTTGAATATTTTATGGAAAAAGTATGGGCACTTGACAAAAGTGATCAGAAGCAGCTGAAAGAGTTCCTGTTCCTGAATTCTTATCTGATAGCAAAACACCACAGCGATCTAGACACATTTGAAAAACATCTCAAAAGTTTTGAAGATGAAGATATCTATCATTTGATTGAAATGCTGGAAGATGAAGATCATCTTGATTTTTATAAAAAGCCGTTTCAGTGTTCGCTTAAAAGAGAAAGACTTGGGAAAGCCGCAGGAAATTTAAAAAAAGCAGCGCGCGATCGAAAAAGCCGGACCAGACAGATTCTTTTTTATGCGTATGAACGGCTGATCTATTCTCTGCTGGTAGCCAGTGACCATTATGCTGCATCAGAATATATGAGTGGAGTGCAGATCACACATTTTGGCGGAATGGAGCATATGGACGAGTTCTGCAGACAATATTATGGAACAGAACTTTATCATGGAATCCGAAAATACGAGCAGGAAAAATATTTGAAAGAAAAGGATCTGCGGAAAGAAAAGAATATAAATATAATGCGGACGGAGCTTTTTCTGGACGCTGAAAAGGAATTAAAAAAGCATATGGATCAGGACGTTTTCTTCGTTGAAGCGCCGACCGGAAGCGGGAAGTCGAATTTGGCTGTCAACTTAAGTTTTCAGCTTATGAAACAGAACCCTGGTATCGGAAAGATATTTTATGTGTATCCATTTAATACTTTGATTGAACAAAATCTTGAGTCCATGGAAAAAATATTTGGGGGATCAAAGGTTATGGAGGACATCGCAGTGGTAAACTCCATGAAGCCGATTCCAATGGACCGGGCCAAACGAAAAACCGATGAGCTTCAATATTATCAGGAAGCACTGCTGAACCGCCAGTTTTTAAATTATCCGATGATCTTGACGACTCATGTCAGTCTGTTTGACACGATGTTTGGAAGAAGAAAAGAAAGTACCTTTGGATTTCATCAGCTGGCAAACAGCGTTCTTGTATTAGATGAAATCCAGAGTTACCGAAACAGTATCTGGACAGAGATTATTTTGTTTTTAAAAGAATTCGCCTCATTTCTTAATATGAAAATTATTATAATGTCCGCCACACTGCCCAACCTGGATGTGTTATCTCCGGAACTTGAAAATGCTGTGCCTCTGATCAGAAACAGAGAAAAATTCTATTCCCATCCGGTTTTTAAAAACAGAGTACGTGCAGATTACAGTCTTATGAAGAAAAAGTTTACCATGGAAGATCTGTTGGACCATGTTTTAAAGCAGCAGAATCTTAAGAAAAAGATACTGGTAGAATTCATAAAAAAAGAATCTGCGTATACATTTTTTCAAATGCTTCAGGAGGATGGACGGCTGGAACTTCCGGCGGAACTGCTCACAGGAGATCAGAGTATTCTGGAGAGAAAGCAGGTGCTGAAAAAGATTGATTCCTTAGGGGAACAGGGCATGATTTTGGTGTCAACCCAGGTGATCGAGGCCGGCGTGGATATAGACATGGACATGGGATATAAAAACTGGTCCAAGCTGGACAGTGAAGAACAGTTTATGGGAAGGATCAACAGGTCCTGTAAGAAGAAAGACGCAGTTGTCTATTTCTTTGAAATGGATGATCCTCGGCATATCTACCGGGATGGAGATGCCAGAATTGATAATCTGGAATATACGCTGGCCAATGAAGAGATGAGAACGATTCTTTCAGAAAAGGATTTTCAGAAATATTACAAGTCTGTTTTAGAGGTGTTGAAACAAACATTCATGGAAAGTACGGGAGATCACGGGATTGAAGCTTTCTTTGCGACAAAACTTGGGCTGTTAGAGCATCCTGAAATCGAAAAAAGAATGCAGCTGATCCAGGATGACATGTGGAGTATGTCGGTTTATCTTTGCCGGAAGGTGGAGGAGGAAGATGGGACTGTGGTTGACGGAAGGGAGATCTGGAACAAATACAAAAAACTTTTGATGGATCAGAAAATGGATTATTCCCAGAAAAAATATAAACTTTCAGAAGTCAGGAGTAAGATAAATTACTTTACTTATACCATCCAGAGAACAGACCTAATGTATAGTGACAAAATCGGAGAGCTTTATATGATCGAGGATGGAGAGAAATATTTCCAGAATGGAATACTGATGATAGATTTTATGCAGAATGTAGGAGAAAATATAGAAATATTTAATAATATATTGGTTGATTGACATCGAAAATTCAAAGTTGAAATACAAATTTAGGTTATTGACATAATAAATTAGTATAGATATAATTGTAGCTGATAAACTATAACTTAAGAGGTTTTGAAATATTAACATACGGGCTTATCTTTATGATGCCTAACGATTAACAGTAACATATGATGTAAATGTCTAACTTGATAGAAAAGTTAGGCATTTTTTAATATCTTAAAGATTTATTTTGTGGAATATAAAGCACATATATTAATTGATATTTAACAATCGGATAAGATGGTGATACATTATAAATGAAAATAATGTCAGAAAATTAAAAGTATATCTAAAAGTGGAGGTCAAATATGGATTGTTTTTCTAAAATTAATAATATTCAGAAAAAGGATGATTTTTACTATGTATGTCTTAAAAAAACATACATAGTAAAACCTACAAAATTAAGAAGACTAAAAAAAGTTTTTTTAGTTCATGGTCATGATATAGCCTTAAAAGAAGAGATTACTAAAGTGCTGGAAAAACAAGGAATAGAGGTTGTGTTATTGGATGAATGTATGAATGCAGGTCTCACAATATTTGAAAAGCTAGAAAAATATAGTGATGCAGATGCTGCTATTTGTCTCTTAACCTGCGATGACATGGGAAAAGAAAAAAATGAAAAAAGATTTAAAGGCAGAGCGAGACAAAATGCTATTTTTGAAACTGGGTATTTTATTCACAAATTAGGTAGGGATAAAGTATTGTTAATTTGTGATCCAGAAGTAGAATTACCAACAGATTTGCAAGGTGTTGTCTATAATAGAAAACAAGATTGGCGTTTAAAAGTATTGAAAGAGCTAAAAGAAATTGGCTTCGTCATTAATTTGGATAAAATTTTCTAATTGACTTTTCACAAACTTTATTATATTATTGTATTATATCATTAATACAAAAAGGAGGCGCATCATATATGCAAAAAAAGCTGATTGCCCCGATCATTGTGACGGTTATCACAATCGTATTTTTATTAGGTTACTTTGGAATGATTTTTGTGCTCATTCCATTATCTGTCGGTCTCCGTCTGCTGATCGGTATGATCCCGCTTTGCCTGGCAGGTGTCTCCGTCTATGTACTCGTTGAACGCATTAAGGAAGTAAGGAGTGGTGAGGAAGATGATCTTAGTAACTACTGAAACAATACCAGGAAAAGATTTTGAAGCATTAGGAATGGTCAAAGGCAATACTATTCAGACCAAAAATGTGGGAAGAGATATTACCCAGGGCTTTAAGCATTTGGTTGGCGGTGAGTTAAAGGCCTATACAGAGATGATGAACGAGGCCAGGGCTCTTGCCACAAAGCGTATGGTAGAGGAAGCAGAAGCATTAGGGGCAGAAGCAGTTGTATGTGTCCGGTATGCATCGGCGGAAGTCATGTCTGGTGCTGCCGAGATTATGGCTTATGGCACAGCAGTTAAATTTAAATAAAGAACGCAGGTGTAAGAAAATCTTTTGACTGAGTCAAATCGTATCTGGCACGCAAAATTGTCAAGTTCCTCAAAAAGAGAGGGGCTTGACAATTTTGTTTTAAATGATTTTAATGAAATACAGAGAGGGGAAAACGGAAGGAAAAGAATTTGTTATTTTCTGGGGAGAGTGAGACTGTGGAAAGTAAAAAAGGATTAAAATTAGTTCTAAAGAAAATCTACAATTTATTGGACGGAAAACAGAAAAGAAACTTTGTATTAATTATATTGATTATGATTGTGTCTGCTGTCTTATCACAGATTACTCCTAAAGCAATCGGATGGCTGACAGACGATATGCTGATACAAAATCAAATTAATTTTTTAAAAGTGATACCGCTGCTGTTTCTTATTTTGGCTGTCAATGTCATAAATGAACTTATGAAGATACTGCGCAGAATCATGGTTGAAGATACGGCAACTAAAACAGAAAAAAAGGCAAGGGGAATCGTGATTACATCGCTTCTGAAAGCTCCGTTATTGTATTTTAAGGAAAATATGACGGGAAATATTCATGGAAGATTAAATCGATGTCTGGAGGGAACCATTAAACTTGGAAAACTCATTTTTATGGATTTTGCTCCTGCAATTTTTAACAGCATTGCGGCGATCGTTGTTATATTTACTACGCTGCCTGTCTTTCTGGCTTTGCCGATGCTTTTAGTTATTCCGATTGGAACGGCGATCGTATTTCGGCAGATCAGCACCCAAAGGGGGATACGCATCGAATTATTAGAAACAAAATCAGCTATGGACGGAGCGATCGTCGAGTTATTAAACGGCATTGAAGTCATAAGAATGACGGACAGCATTGTATTAGAAGAAAAGAGATTTGACAATAAATCCGAGTTTTTAAGAAACAAAGAAATGAATCACCACATACAAATGGCGAAATATGACAGCCTGAAATTCTTCAATGAAGTGTTTTTTACGGTCTTAATGATAGGAGTCTCAGCATATCTTGCAACGCAGGGCATAATCAGCGTTGGAGCGGTTCTGACATCCTATCTCTGCTTTTCACAGCTGATTAAGCCATTGGAAGAACTGCACAGAATCTTAGATGAATTATCAGAAAGTATTGTGTTAGCAGAAGACTTTTTTAGAATGACGGATATACCCCATGACTTTTCTTATTCCACAGTTTGTGAAAGTTGCGAAAATAAAAACAGAAGCAGTCATATAATAGATATTCATGGCCTGAATTTTTCTTATGATCAGAAGAATACTATTTTAAAAGAAATAAATATCTCCGTTGAAAAAGGAACCTTTTTGGGGATCGCAGGGCCAAGCGGCTGTGGGAAATCATCTTTGATAAAAGCCATATGCAAACTGGAAAAATGTGAAGGAGATGTCTTTATTGACGGTGCAAATATTACTTCACTATCAAGAAAAGAAATGTCGCAGATTATAGCTTTAGTTCCGCAAAGCCCGTTTTTAATTGCAGGAACGATCTATGAGAATATCTGCTATGGCCTGGACAGAGAACCGAGTCAAGAGGAAGTTGATGAGGCCGTCATAAAGGCAAATCTTCATGATTTTATAAACAGCCTGCCCGATAAAATGAATACTTTAATATCTGAAGGAGGAAGCAATTTATCAGGGGGACAGAAACAGAGAATTGCAGTCGCAAGAATTTTTTTGAGAAAACCAAGCGTTTTGATTTTAGATGAGGCGACTTCTGCTCTGGATAACACTTCTGAAAGGTTTATTCAGAATGAAATTGAAAGACTGAAAAAAGAAAATAATATGACGATAATATCAATAGCGCACAGACTAACTACTTTAAAAAACTGTGATAAGATCATAGTCATGAATAGAGGGGAAATCGTGCAGGAGGGTAAATATCATGAGCTGATACAGAAAGAGGGCATATTCAGTGATATGTATTATGGAAAACTAAAGTAGAAATCCTGCTGGTTTCGTGTATAATAATACACAGGAGTGAAAATGATGAAAGAAAATTATCAAAAAAAGCTGGATGGTATCATAGAAGGGCTTCAGGGAAAGAGGCCTTCTCTTTTGCTGCACAGCTGCTGTGCCCCGTGCAGCAGTTATGTTTTGGAATATCTCTCGAAGTATTTTCAAATCACAGTGTATTATTATAACCCTAACATCGACACCGAAGAAGAATACGAGAAAAGGGCCGAGGAGCAGAAGCGCCTGATCTCGGAGATGGAATTTCCGGATAAGGTATCTTTTATAAAGGAAGAGTTTCGTCCGGAAGAGTTCTATCAGGCAGTCAGAGGATATGAAAAAGAGCCGGAGGGCGGGAAGAGATGTCTTCGGTGCTATCGGCTGAGACTTTCCGAGGCGGCGAAAAAGGCAGGAGAATTGGGGAGTGACTATTTTACCACGACACTTACCATCAGCCCGCTGAAAAATGCCCAGTGGCTCAATGAAATCGGTCAGGAATTAGAGGCGCAGTATCAGGTAAGGTTTCTGCCGTCCGATTTTAAAAAGAAAAACGGTTATAAACGTTCTGTGGAATTATCACAAAAGTTTGACTTGTACCGGCAAAGTTTTTGCGGGTGTGTTTTTTCGAAAAATGAAAAATAATTGTCAAAAACCCTTGCAAAAGGTTTTTATTTGTGATAGAATTTTTACAATTTGTAGAGAGATATATCTAAAATAATACCACATATTGCATTGAACTGCGTCTGCGCATCAATGCTTGGATTCGTGATTTTTATTTTTGGATATATTTTTTTTATGCACATTTTTAAGGAGGAAACAGATTCATGGACGCATTTTTGATTTTGGAAGATGGGCAAGTGTTTAAAGGAAAAAGTTTCGGCGCCAGGAAAGAAGTTATCTGCGAAGTTGTATTCAATACATCGATGACAGGCTACCTGGAGGTGCTTACGGACCCGTCCTATCAGGGACAGGGTGTCGTCATGACATATCCGCTGATTGGGAACTACGGCGTATGTCTTGAGGATGCAGAATCCGTAAAGCCATGGCATTCAGCTTTTATTGTAAGAGAGTTATCAAGAACCGCAAGTAATTTCAGAAGTGAGCAGGATTTGGAAAGTTATCTGATCGCTAACGATATTCCAGGAATCCAGGGAGTGGATACGAGAGCGATCACGAAGATTTTGAGAGAAGAAGGCTGTATGGGAGGCATGATCACAACTAATCCGGACTATGATCTGGATGAGATCCTTCCAAAATTAAAAGGGTATCAGGTAAAAGATGCAGTCAAGACCGTATCAAGAACAGAAAAAGAACATTTTCCGGGAGACGGACTGAAAGTTGCCCTGTTAGATCTGGGCACAAAGAGCAACATTGCAAATTCTCTCAACAAAAGAGGCTGTGATGTGACCGTTTATCCGGCGTTTACAACGGCAGAGGAAATCCTTGGGGATCAGCCGGACGGGATCATGTTATCCAATGGGCCTGGAGATCCGAAAGAATGTGTGTCCATTATAAAAGAAATAAAAAAATTATATGCCAGCGATGTGCCGATCTTCGCGATCTGTCTGGGACATCAGCTGATGGCTCTGGCAAACGGAGCGGATACGAGGAAGATGCGCTTCGGGCACCGGGGCGGAAATCATCCGGTAAAAGATCTGGCTACCGGCCGTGTCTACATTTCTTCTCAGAACCATGGATATGTGATCAAAAAAGAGAGCGTACCAAAGAATCTGGCAGAAATCTCATTTATCAATGTCAATGACAAGAGTATTGAAGGACTGCGGTATAAGGGGAAAAATGTCCGTACCGTGCAGTTCCATCCGGAGGCCAGTCCGGGACCGGTAGATACCGCTTACTTGTTTGATGAATTTATTGAAATGATGAAAGGAGCAAAAAATGCCTAGGATTGAAAGTATTAAGAAAGTATTAGTCATCGGGTCCGGACCGATCGTCATCGGACAGGCAGCAGAGTTTGACTATGCAGGAACCCAGGCCTGCCGCGCCCTTCAGGAAGAGGGAATCGAAGTTGTCTTGGTGAACTCTAATCCGGCTACCATCATGACCGATAAGGATATCGCAGATAAAGTTTACATTGAACCGCTGACTGCGGAAGTTGTAGAAAAAATCGTAGAAAAGGAAAAACCGGACAGTATTCTCCCGACATTGGGAGGACAGGCTGCACTGAATCTGGCGATGGAGCTGGAGGAAAACGGCTTCCTTGAAAAAAGCGGAGTGCGCCTGATCGGTACCTCCTCCACTACGATCAGAAAGGCTGAGGACCGCCAGGAATTTAAAGATACGATGGAAAAGATCGGTGAGCCTATCGCGGCAGGAAAAGTTGTCACAGACATTCCTGCGGGTGCTGAGTTTGCCGAGGAGATTGGGTATCCGGTCGTCTGCCGTCCGGCCTATACGTTAGGGGGAAGCGGCGGAGGAATCGCCCATGACAGAGAAGAATTAGAAGTGATCCTGGAAAATGGTCTCAGGCTGAGCCGTGTCGGAGAAGTTCTGGTAGAGCGTTACATCGGCGGATGGAAAGAAGTCGAATATGAAGTGATGCGCGATGCCAACGGAACCTGCATCACCGTATGTAATATGGAAAACATTGACCCGGTCGGCGTTCATACCGGAGACAGCATCGTAGTAGCTCCTTCCCAGACATTAGGGGACAAAGAATACCAGATGCTTCGTACTTCTGCATTAAACATTATTACAGAACTGAAAGTAAACGGCGGATGCAACGTACAGTTTGCTCTGAATCCGGACAGTTTTGAATATTGTGTCATCGAGGTAAACCCTCGTGTCAGCCGTTCTTCTGCACTGGCATCCAAGGCTACAGGATATCCGATCGCAAAGGTGACGGCAAAGATCGCCATCGGATATAATCTGGATGAGATTCCAAATGCCATCACAGGAAAGACTTATGCAAGTTTTGAGCCGATGCTGGATTACTGTGTGGTAAAAATGCCGCGTCTTCCGTTTGACAAGTTTATTCATGCAAAGAGGACACTGACCACTCAGATGAAAGCAACCGGGGAAGTCATGAGCATCTGCAATAATTTTGAAGGTGCACTGATGAAGGCCATCCGTTCCCTGGAACAGAACGTGGACAGCCTGATCTTCGGTAATTATGGGGAAATGTCAGACGAAGAACTGACAAAGGAATTAGAGAAGATCGACGACTTGAGAATCTATGTGATCGCAGAGGCGATCCGCAGAGGATTTGACTACGACACGATTTTCAACATCACGAAGATCGACCGCTGGTTCTTGGACAAGATTGCTGTTTTGGTAGAGATGGAAAAGAAACTGAAAGAAGCAGGAGAATTGGAGAAAGAACTGCTGGCAGAGGCTAAGCGCTTAGAATTCCCTGATTCTGTGATCGGAAAGCTGACAGGAAAAACTGCAAAAGAGATCAAGAAACTGAGAAACCAATTCGGTATTCATGCGGCTTATAAGATGGTCGATACATGTGCAGCAGAATTTGAGGCGAGTACTCCTTACTATTACTCCGTCTTCGGAAGTGAAAATGAAGTAGAAGAACTGAGTAAGAAGAAAAAGGTCATGGTACTGGGCTCCGGACCGATCCGGATCGGACAGGGAATCGAGTTTGATTACTGCTCTGTGCACAGCGTATGGGCATTAAGAGACGCAGGGTATGAGACCATCATCGTCAATAACAACCCGGAGACGGTTTCCACAGACTTTGACGTGGCGGATAAGCTCTATTTTGAACCTTTGACTGCTGAGGATGTGGAGAGCATCGTGGATCTGGAAAAACCGGACGGAGCCGTGGTACAGTTCGGAGGACAGACTGCGATTAAACTGACGCAGGCTCTGATGGAGATGGGAGTTCCGATCCTCGGAACAAGCGCAGAAAATGTAGACGCGGCGGAAGACAGAGAACTGTTCGATGAGATTCTGGAAGAGTGCTGTATTCCAAGACCGAAAGGAACGACCGTATTTACATGTGAGGAGGCGCTTTCCGCAGCACATGAACTGGGGTATCCGGTTCTGGTAAGGCCGTCTTATGTTCTCGGCGGACAGGGAATGCAGATTGCTGTTTCCGATGAAGATATTGTATCCTTTATTGAGATCATCAACCGCCAGACACAGGAGCATCCGATCCTGATCGACAAATATCTGGTCGGAAGAGAAGTGGAAGTGGATGCCGTATGTGACGGGGAAGAAATTATTATCCCTGGTATCATGGAGCACATCGAGCGCGCCGGAATCCACTCCGGTGACAGTATTTCTGTTTACCCGTCCATTAACCTGAGCGAAAAGGTGAAACGGGTAATCGCAGAGTATACAAGGAAGCTGGCAAAATCACTGAACGTCATTGGACTCATCAATATCCAGTTTATTGTCTGTGACGAGGAGGTTTATGTCATCGAGGTAAATCCTCGTTCCAGCCGTACCGTTCCTTATATCAGCAAGGTAACCGGAATTCCGATCGTAGATCTGGCGGCTAAAGTGATCGCCGGAGCCAAGATCAGGAATCTGGAATATAAGCCGGGACTCCAGGAAGAGTCTGAATATTATGCGATTAAAAAACCGGTATTCTCCTTTGAAAAACTGAGGGGCGCAGAAGTCAGCTTAGGGCCGGAAATGAAATCCACCGGAGAGTGTCTGGGAGTTTCCAAAAACTACAATGAGGCATTGTACAAGGCATTTCTCGGAGCGGGCATTAACCTTCCGAAGTACAAGAAGATGATTCTCACGGTGAAGGATTCAGATAAAATCGATGCGGTGGATATCGGAAGAAGATTCGTGGATCTCGGATATGAAATTTTCTCCACGAGGAGCACGTGCAGAGTGCTGAATGAAAACGGCGTGCCTGCCCATCCGATCAACAAGCTGGAAGAAGAATCTCCGAACTTGCTTGATTTGATTTTAGATGATAAAATAGATTTGATCATTGACACACCTTCTCAGGGAGTAGGGCGCAGCAGGGACGGATTCCTGATCCGCAGGTATGCGATTGAAACCGGTGTGACTTGTCTGACCAGCCTGGATACGGCAGACGCACTGCTCACCAGCCTGGAATCAGGAAGCAGAGACAATTTATCAGTTGTGGACATTGCACAAATTTAAACGTACAACGGGGTACCTTTAAGTCTATTAAAGGTGCCCCTTTTTTCTTTCATCGGAAAGTTCTATTTCAGGAGGGCGGTGTTCCCTCTGCTCTGATTGACAATAAAAATGTAACTTGATAAAATTATGTTAACTGCCGGCTGTAATTTAAAGCCGAATAAAAAAGAAAAGAGGAGTGATGATATGGACCGATATACTAAGCAGGACGTCATAGATCTGGTCAGGGAAAATGACGTACAGTTTATCAGGCTGCAGTTTTCCGATGTGTTCGGGACGCTGAAAAATGTGGCGATCACCGCAAGACAGCTGGAAAAAGCATTGGATAATAAGTGTATGTTTGACGGATCTTCCGTGGACGGTTTTGTGCGGATAGAAGAATCCGACATGTATCTGTACCCTGATCTGGACAGTTTTCTCATATTTCCATGGCATTCCCAGAGCGGAAAAGTCGCGAGGCTGGTCTGTGACGTGTACGGACAGGACGGGCTTCCATTCATCGGGGATTCCCGCTATATCCTGAAGAAAGTGCTCAGGAAGAGCAAGAAACTCGGATATAATTTTAACGTAGGGCCTGAGTGTGAATTCTTTTTATTTCACACGGACGAGGAAGGATGTCCTACGACGCTGACCCACGAGAAAGCCGGCTATTTTGATGTGGCGCCTCTGGATCTTGGAGAAGCGGCCAGAAGAGATATGATCCTGAATCTGGAAAATATGGGATTTGAGATCGAAGCCTCCCACCACGAGGTGGCACCGGCTCAGCATGAGATAGATTTTAAATACGACAATGCACTGCGCACTGCAGATAATATTCTTACATTTAAGTTTGTCGTGAAGTATATTGCAAAACGGCATGGGCTGTATGCGAGCTTTATGCCAAAACCGATCTCCGGTGTGGACGGTTCCGGAATGCATCTGAATATGTCGCTCTGGAGTGAAGGGCAGAATATGTTTGCGGATTCCAGAGGCGAACTGGGACTCAGCGACGAGGCGTACCACTTTATGGCGGGTCTTATGAAGCATGCGCCGGAGATGTCGCTGATCACAAACCCATTGGTGAATTCCTACAAGCGGATCGTGCCGGGATATGAGGCTCCGGTGGATATTTCATGGTCTCCTGCAAACAGGAGTCCGCTGATCCGTGTGCCGACGGCCAGAGGAAGCGGAACACGCCTGGAATTCAGAAGCCCGGATTCCGCGGCCAATCCTTACCTTGCGCTTGCAGTGAGTCTGGCGGCAGGAATTGACGGTCTTGAAAATAAACTGCAGCCTGGAAAGGCATCTACAAAAAACCAGTACGAAGTTACAGAGAAGGCGAAATTAAAGGCCGGCATCGGGGCTCTTCCAAGGGATATGAAGGAAGCGATGGATTTGTTCAAGGACAGTGAATTCATGAAAGAGGTTCTCGGAGATCATATTTTTGACCGGTATCTGGATGCAAAACAGGGAGAATGGGAATCCTATCAGAAAACTGTCTCTCAGTGGGAAATAGATGAATATTTGTACAAGATTTAACCGGCAGAAGGCAGGCGTCATTCATACGGGGAGGTGGGAAGCTTGGTTCATATTTTTGTTCTTTTCCCGAAACAGGAGCAGACAAGGAGTATCCGAAATCTGCTTGTGAGAAACGGATTTGAAGTGACGGCTGCCTGTGTCACAGGCTCCCAGATCATGCAGCGGGCGGAAAGCCTGGAAGACGGGCTGATCGTCTGCGGATACAAGTTTGCGGACATGGTCTGCAGTGAACTGAGAGAATATCTCCCTGACGGATTCAGGATGATTGTTTTAGCTCCACAGGCGAGTCTGGAATTTTTGGATATCCGGGGGATGGAGTATCTGCCGATGCCTTTAAAGCCTCCGCTTCTGATGGAAAAAGTACGGGAAATGTCGGACGCTCTGATCAATGCCCAGAAGAAAAAACAGCAAAGGCCGAGACAGCGCACGAGAGAAGAGCTGGAAATAATCGAAGAAACGAAGAAACTGCTGATGAAAAACAACCGGATCTCAGAACAGGAAGCCCACGAGTATATTCAGCGCCGCAGTATGAACAGTGGTGTGGGACTGATTGAAATGGCAAAGATGATCCGGGATTCATATAGATACTAAACGGACTTTCACAGTAAATTATTAGGAGGACATCATGTTTAAGATCAACGAAAATTATTTGAAATTACCAGGAAGTTATTTATTTTCAACCATTGCCAAAAAGGTCAATGCATATCAGGAAGCCAATCCGGAAAAAGATCTGATCCGTCTGGGAATTGGGGATGTGACACAGCCGCTGGCTCCGTCAATCATCGAGGCGCTTCACGGCGCTGTGGATGAGATGGCCGCAGCGGAGACCTTTCACGGTTATGCACCGGACCTCGGATATGAATTTTTAAGAAACGCTATTGTGGACGGTGATTACAGATCACGGGGTGCGCAGATTGAGGCGGATGAGATCTTTGTCAGTGACGGAGCAAAGTGTGATTCGGGAAATATCCAGGAGATCTTTGCACAGGATAATAAGATTGCGGTCTGTGATCCGGTGTATCCGGTTTATGTGGACACCAACGTCATGGCCGGACGGACAGGAACCTATGATCCGAAATCCGAGACATGGAGCGATGTAATCTATATGCCGTGTACGGCGGAGAATAATTTTGCACCGGAATTTCCGAAAGAGGTTCCGGACATCATTTATCTCTGTTTCCCGAACAATCCGACGGGATCTACGATTACAAAGGATCAGCTTCAGGGATGGGTAGACTATGCAAATAAAAATGGGGCAGTCATTATTTATGATGCTGCATATGAGGCATATATCTCAGAGGATGATGTGGCACATACCATCTACGAATGTGAAGGCGCAAGAACCTGTGCCATTGAGTTAAAGAGTTTTTCTAAAAATGCAGGATTTACCGGAGTACGATTGGGATATGCTGTAGTGCCGAAAGATCTTACATGCGGTGATGTAAAACTTCACGACTTATGGGCAAGGCGCCACGGTACAAAGTATAACGGCGCACCGTATATTGTGCAGAAAGCGGGAGCGTCTGTCTATTCTGAAGCCGGGAAAGCACAGCTTAAAGAGCAGGTGGGCTACTACATGAACAATGCCAGGGTGATCTATGAGGGTCTGAAAGATGCGGGATATACTGTGTCAGGAGGAGTCAACGCTCCTTATATCTGGCTGAAGACTCCGGATGGAATGTCCTCCTGGGATTTCTTTGATCATCTGCTGGAACACGCAAATGTTGTGGGAACACCGGGATCAGGTTTCGGACCGAGCGGGGAAGGCTATTTCCGGCTCACGGCTTTCGGAAATTATGAGAATACGGTGAAAGCCATTGAACGGATTAAAAATATATAACTGTATTTTGCAGGACCATGCCTTTGCCGGCATGGTCCTTTTAATGTTCCTGATATAGAGTTTTGTCAAAATATGACGATTCGTTGACATTTTACACAGAATGTGTTAAGTTAATTTTAATAATGTTGTAATAAGTTCACAATACGCAGGAAGGAGAGGGAGACACAGAGGGATATGAAGCATAAGATAGCAAAGGGAACGATGGCAGCCGGACTGTCACTGGCATTCATTCTCGGAGTTTCCACATTCGCAGACGCCAAAGGCGATCAGTACCAGACCGGTCTTGCGGGATCTGCGGCAGCTATGGAACAGTACACAGAGTCAGACAGTTCAGCACCAAAGAAGAAAGTAAAAACACCTTCGGCTGCAGCAGCAGTGAAGAAGACGACAAAGACGCAGCATATTACAGAAGTTAAAAAGCAGGCGGCAGCGACTTCCGCAAAACCAAAAGTGACAGCAAAACAGGCGGCAGCGGCCGCGGTGCAGAAACAGACAAAAGAGCCTGAGTTTTCCGCTTCTTTTTACAAAGGAAAAGCAGCACCCGACGTGCGCTCCGTACTGAACATCAGAAAGAAAAAGAGCATTTCCAGCCCTGTGGTGGGAAAGTTCAAAAAAGGAAACATCGGCACTGTATTGAAAAAGGGAAAAGAATGGAGCAGGATCCGTTCCGGAAAAGTGACCGGTTATGTGAAGAACGAGTATCTGATCTGGGGAAGTGATATCCACAGTTACGCTAAGAAACATAATTTTCCGAAACAAGCCGTCGTGAAAGTGGACACACTGAAAGTCAGACAGAAACAGTCCACCAAAGCAAAAGTTTTGACCCTGGTCTCCAGAGATGACAGCTACAAAGTTCTCGGAGAATCCGCAGAGTGGGTCAATGTGAAGGCAGACGGAGACAAAGGCTATCTGGCAAAAGATTACGTCAGTCTTGGGTATTACTATACCAGTGCAAAGTCAACGGTGAAAAAACAAAAGCCGGCAAAGAGTACCACGAGTACAGAACGAACAACCGAGAGCGAAAGTCAGAATTCCTCTTCTCAGGAGAGCGGAGACAGTTCCTCAGGAACTACCCGTCAGCAGGTCGTGAACTATGCCCTGAAGTTTGTGGGGAATAAGTACCGCTACGGCGGAAACAGCCTGACAAACGGTACGGACTGTTCCGGATTTACTCAGCAGGTGCTTGGACATTTTGGCTACAACATCAGCAGAACATCCTATTCCCAGGCAAACGATGGACGCACCATCTCCATCAGCAGCGTCAGACCGGGGGATCTGCTGTTCTATAAACGGGGAGGCCGGATCAACCATGTGACCATGTACATCGGAAACGGTCAGGTCGTCCACGCGAGCAATTCCGCCCCATATCCAAGGGGAGGCATCAAAGTATCCAGTATGGGATACCGGACACCGTGCAAAGCAGTGCGCATCATCAACTAAGTGAGAGAAGATTATTTACATATACCAAGAAACCGCCGCGGTTCACATTGTGCAACCACGGCGGTTTCTCTCTGCAAGAAGAAGCTGCTGCAAGACAGCACTTTCTATCCGGCAGGATGTCTTCTCCAGCAGATATGATATCTATTTTCTGTATGATTGGAGTGAGGCATTCTAAGAGCCGAACGGAAATCATACAGAAAATTTTACACATTAAACTTAAACACGATCACGTCACCGTCCTGTACGACGTATTCTTTTCCTTCCTGTCTCACCAGCCCTTTTTCTCTGGCTGCTGCGATGCTTCCATTTTCAACAAGGTCATCATAGGAAACTACTTCGGCACGGATGAAGCCCCGCTCGAAATCCGTATGGATCTTTCCGGCTGCCTGAGGCGCCTTCGTTCCTTCTGTGATCGTCCATGCCCTCGTCTCGTCTTCCCCTGATGTCAGATAACTGATCAGGCCAAGCAGTGAATAGCTGGCAGAGATCAGTTTATCAAGGCCTGACTCACTAAGACCCAGATCCTCTAAAAATTCTTTTCGCTCTTCATCATCCAGTTCTGCGATTTCCTGTTCAATCTGGGCACAGATCACGAAAACACCGGCGTCTACATCTTTTGCATAAGTTCTCACTTCATTTACAAACTCGTTGGATGCGGCATCATCCATGAGATCATCCTCACAGACATTGGCGGCAAAAATCACAGGCTTGATCGTTAAGAGATTGCAGGAATCCAGGATTTCCTGTTCTTCTTCGTCATCGGTCACGAATGTCTTGGCCAGCTTCCCGTCCTCAAGATGAGCTTTTACCCGTTCCAGAAGTTCTACCTCCCGGGCGAGGGACTTGTCATTTCGTGAACCTTTTTTTGACTTGGCGATCCTTCTGTCAAGAACTTCGATGTCAGAAAAAATCAGCTCAAAATTGATGGTTTCGATATCGCGAAGCGGGCTGACTGAACCGTCTACATGGACGATATTTTCATCTTCAAAGCAGCGGACTACATGGACAATGGCATCGACCTCACGGATATTGGCCAGAAACTGGTTGCCAAGCCCCTCCCCTTTGGATGCTCCCTTGACGAGACCTGCGATGTCTACAAACTCGATGACTGCGGGAATGACTTTTTTTGAGTGATACATCTCAGACAGCACGTCCAGCCTTTTATCCGGCACGGTAACGATCCCTACGTTCGGATCGATGGTGCAGAACGGATAGTTGGCAGACTCGGCACCCGCTTTTGTGAGAGAATTAAACAAAGTACTCTTACCTACATTTGGCAGTCCTACGATTCCTAATTTCATTGTGTATTGATTCCTTTCTTCATGTCTTTGCATAAATATAGTCCTGTGATCCAAGGACATTGATACAACAAGTCTACCATAAGAACCTTGAAAAGAAAAGAAAAATGGGATAAGATGAAACGACGGAAAGGAGTAATGCGATTATGGAAAATGAAATCCGGTTTCCATTTTTGGGCATTGTGTTCAAACATGTGGGAGAGGGCATCAGCATCGGAGGATTTGAGATCAAATATTACGGTATAGTCATTGCACTGGGATTTCTTCTGGGGATGCTTGCGGCGGCCAGAATGGCTAAGAAAAACGGAGTCAATCCGGATCTGGTCTTTGATTTCATCATCGCGGTGATGATTCCTGCTATCATTGGGGCGAGACTTTACTATGTTATTTTTTCCTGGGATTACTACAAAGATCATCTGACGGAGATACTGAATACCAGGAGCGGAGGCCTTGCCATTTATGGAGGGATTATTGCTTCGGTCATTGTGATGGTCATCTTCTGCAGAGTGAAGAAAATAGAATTTTTCAAACTGGCGGATATTGCGGTGCCGGGGCTGCTGATCGGCCAGATCCTGGGCCGATGGGGGAACTTTTTCAACAGGGAAGCATTCGGAGGCTTTACCAACGGGCCTTTGGCTATGCAGATCCCCACAGACTATTTCGTAAAGCACGGAAGACTTTCAGAGATTGTGGATGCCGGGCTGTATGACCAGGCTGTGTTTGTGGGAAGCGGAAGCCATATGAATACTTATATTCAGGTACACCCTACGTTTTTATATGAAGGGCTGTGGAACCTTGCACTGCTGATTCTCATTGTTATCATGTTCAGACACAAAAAATTTGACGGCCAGATGCTGGCAATTTATGCCATCGGATATGGAGTCGGACGATTCTGGATCGAGGGCCTTCGGACAGACCAGCTGCTGATCCCGGGAACACAAATCGCCGTATCTCAGGTAGTTGCGGCACTTTTTGCTGCCGGGGCACTGCTTGTCCTTCTCTATCAGTGGAAAAAACGGAAACATTAAAAGTGTAGAAAAAACTGTTCACAGAAAAAATTCTGTGGACAGTTTTTTTATTTCTTGATTTTTTGTGGACAATCCATTAGAATGGAGACAGTAGTGGTGAGAAGTGGTGGATAGTGGGTAAAAAAGACCACAAAGTGTCACAACTGATCATCAGGTGGAGCGCACCCGATTTGGGAAACGGCAGGTGATTACCATGTTCATGGGCGAATACAATCACACAATCGATGCGAAAGGCAGACTGATAATCCCCTCAAAGTTCAGAGAAGCACTGGGCAGTGAGTTCGTTCTTACAAAGGGATTGGATGGATGCCTATTCGTGTTTCCTATGAAAGAATGGGAGGCTTTTGAAGAAAAATTAAGAAGCCTGCCGCTGATCGATAAGAATGCACGGAAGTTTTCCAGATTCTTTTTGGCCGGAGCATCCACTTGTGAATTGGACAAGCAGGGCAGAATCCTGGTGCCGGGCACACTGCGTGAATTTGCACAGATGGATAAAGAAGTAGTTCTTACGGGCATGCTGGACCGTATTGAGGTATGGAGCAAAGAACAATGGCTTGAAAATAATGCTTATGACGATATGGACGATATTGCCCAGAGTATGCAGGAACTAGGTTTGAATATCTGAATGGAAGGAAAGACAAATGGATTTTGAACATGCATCTGTGTTGTTGGATGAAACAATAAGGGAACTAAAGATAAAACCGGACGGTATCTACGTGGATGGGACTCTTGGAGGAGGCGGACATGCCTTTCATGTCCTGAACAGACTCTCTGAAAAGGGACGATATATTGGCATTGACCAGGACGAGGATGCGATCAGGGCAAGCACAAAACGGCTTGCCCCGTTTCAGGATAAAGTTACGATTGTAAGAGATAACTATGTGAATATGCCGAAAGTGCTGAAGGATCTGGGGATATCCCGTGTGGACGGAATTCTTCTGGATCTTGGCGTTTCCTCTTTTCAGCTGGATGAGAAGGACAGGGGATTCACATACCGCGAAGACGTACCGCTGGATATGAGGATGGATCAAAGGCAGACTTTTTCTGCAAGAGACATAGTCAATGGATACAGTGAACAGGAGTTGTTTCATATTATCCGCGATTATGGAGAGGACAAGTTTGCTAAAAATATTGCCAAACATATTGCAGCAGAGAGAGAGAAAGTACCGATTGAGACAACAGGACAGCTTATTGAGGTGATCAAACATGCAATACCGATGAAGGTGAGGGCTGTGGGAGGACATCCTGCAAAAAGGACATTTCAGGCCATCCGGATTGAATGCAACCGGGAGCTGGAAGTGTTAAAGACAAGTCTTGACCAGATGATCGAGCTGTTAAACCCCGAAGGAAGACTGTGCATCATTACCTTTCATTCTCTGGAAGACAGAATTGTGAAACGGGCGTTCAGAAAAAATGAAAATCCGTGTACCTGTCCGCCGAATTTCCCGATCTGTACCTGCGGAAATGAATCGAAGGGTAAGGTTATCACAAGAAAGCCGATTATACCGACCGAAGAAGAACTTATGAGGAACAAAAGAGCAAAAAGTTCAAAATTAAGAGTGTTTGAGAGAAAATAGTGAGGGGGAGAACAGCGAAGTGAATAAGACGAGACAAGAGCGATATGAATTTATTTACGGAAATACTGCGCGGAAAATGGAAGCGGCACCGGCAAAACCCGAGTATGAACCATCCAGGCAGCCGAAAAGGAAACCGGCAGTACGCACCAAAAGAAAGACAACACCTCAGACAAAAGCAAACCAAACAAAAGCTCTGGAATTTGATTTTGCGTTTATCAAAGCGCTGGCAGCAGGTATGGCTGTGATCGCACTGGTAAGCTTCTTCTATTTGTCGGAGCAGTCAAAACTGGAGCAGCAGCGGTCCGCAGTCTCTGCCAAGAAATCGGAGCTCAGCACACTGCTGGTCGAAAATGAGGATCTGAATCTGGAGATCGAACAGAGCATTAATCTTCCTGCGATCCAGGAAACGGCCATGAAGAAATACGGAATGAAGAAACCTGCGCAGAGTAAGGTAATTGCATATGACAGTAAGAATGTTGACTATGTGAGACAGTACAATAAAATACCCGATTCAAAGTAAGGAGCGGTTTTATTGAAAAAAAAGAAATATAAGAAGATCAAAAGAATAAACAATGCTATGAGAGTCAGGACTCTGTCTGTATCGGCTCTCATAGCAATTCTTTTTATTTGCCTTATGGGCCGGCTGGTTTATTTCAGTGTGGCAAAAAATAAGACATATGAAAAAAAAGTTCTGGCCCAGCAGAATTATCAGAGCCAGACCCTTCCGTACAAAAGGGGAGATATCCTCGACAGAAACGGAAACACGCTGGCTACCAGCCAGAAGTTATACAGTCTGGTCCTGGAACCGAAAAATATCCTGCGTACAGAGCAGACTCAGAAAAATGCTTTGAATGCACTGACCAAATATATGGACCTTGACCGGGATGATCTGCTGTCCTATATAAAAGACAACAAAGACTCTTATTACTCAGTGTACAACAAAGACATGAAGTACAGTGAAGTGGCAGATCTGAAAGATTTTCTGAAATCGAAAAACGGAAAAAAGGTTGTGGGGATTACTTTTTCTGAAAAGTATGTGAGAAGATATCCCAATAAGAGTCTGGCAAGCCACCTTCTCGGGTTCGTATCTGACGGAAGCATTGGAACAACGGGGATAGAGCAGTATTATAACAGTACACTGTCCGGTGTGGACGGAAGAAAATACACGTATCTGAATGAGGAACTGGAACAGGATGACTCTATAGTAGATCCGGAAAACGGCAAAACACTTGTGTCTACGATCGACATCAATATCCAGAAAATAGCCGAAGACCGCCTGGAAAAGTTTGAAAAAAAATACGGCAGTAAGGGAAGCTCTATTCTGGTCATGGACCCGAACAATGGGGAAGTCCTGGGAATGGCCAACTCCAACAAATATGACCTGGAACACCCCAGAGATGAAAAAGGTCTGCTCTCGAAATATTCTCAGAGCCAGATTAATTCCATGTCAGAAAAACAGAAGGTAAAAGCCTTTAATGAACTGTGGAAGAATCCGATCGTATCAAACAGTTTCGAGCCGGGATCTACCTATAAACCGTTTACGGTGGCAGGAGGACTGGAGGACGGGATTCTCAAGGGAAATGAACATTATTACTGCAGCGGTTACAAACAGGTGGGGAAATACAAGATTCACTGTTCTCACAGAGAAGGACATGGAAATCTGAGTCTGTCTGACAGCATCGCATATTCATGCAATGTGGCGCTGATGGATATTGCCTTTAAAGAAGGTAAGGATGTATTTGCAAAATATCAAAAAGATTTTAACTTTGGAGTAAAGACGGGGATCGATCTTCCGGGCGAAGCGGAAACCGCAGGCCTTCTGCACGGCGCAGACCAGATGACGAATGTTGATCTGGCTACCAGTTCCTTCGGACAGTCCTTTAACTGTTCTATGATACAAATGGCATCTTCTTTCAGTTCATTGGTCAACGGAGGCAGCTACTATAAGCCTCATGTGGTGAAGCAGACCAGGGATGACAAAGGAAATGTAGTGAGCAACAAGGAATCCGAACTGGTCAAACAGACGATCTCGGCTGATACATCCAAGAAGCTGCGCACTTATATGGAAGAGACAGTCGAAAAAGGAACCGGGAAAAAAGCACAGATCAAAGGCTACAGCGTCGGAGGAAAGACAGGGACCGCACAGAAAATTCCGAGAAGTGCAGGGACTTACATCGTCTCCTTCTGCGGATTTGCTCCCGTAGAAAATCCTAAAGTTGTTGTATATGTGGTCATAGATGAAATCCAGAAAGACTCACAGCTCAACACCGGACTGGCTGTTGAAATGGCGAGAGATGTATTAAAAGAATCACTGAAGGACATGAATGTGCAGAAAACGAAAAAGTAAAACATGTCATACTTGTTTCCTTGGATTCATATATTTTTATCAGTATGGATTCCGGAGTTTTTTATGAAAACAAGTTATAAACGAAGGATGCTTCTCATGGGCGGCATCTTTGCATTCTGTCTGATCTTTATGGCGGGAAGGCTTGGCTATCTGATGATCGGGCAGGCAGATAAGTATCTGGCGCTGGCCAAAGACCTGCACCAGAGAGAGCGGGAAATCAAGGCTCCCAGGGGAAATATTTATGACAGAAACGGGGTGAAGATCGCATCCAACAAAGCGGTTTACTCTATCTCTGTGATTCATTCCCAGACAAAGCAGAAAGAGAAAGTCGTATCGGTCCTTTCAAAGGAACTTCAGATAGATGAGTCAGAAATCAAAAAAAAGGTTTATAAAAATTCAGTTAGGGAAAAGATTAAGAGTAATGTAGATAAAGACGCAGCAGACCGTATCAGAAAATATGAACTTGCCGGCGTTAAAGTGGATGAGGATTATAAACGGACTTATCCTTATAATGATCTGGCTTCAAAAGTCCTGGGATTTACAGGAGGAGACAATCAGGGGATCGTTGGGCTTGAGGTGACATATGACTCTTATCTGCAGGGCAAACCCGGAAGAATCCTGACACTGACGGACGGCGGCGGAAGAGAAATTGACGGTGCCTACGAGGAGAGAGATGAACCGGTAGCCGGCAATGACCTGTATACTACACTGGATGTGAACCTGCAGAACTATGTGTGGCAGGCATGTGAAAAGGTAAGAAAAGAAAAGGGAGCAAAACGGGTTTCCATGATTATCATGAATCCTCAAAACGGAGAGATTTATGCCATGGTCAACACTCCTGAATACAATTTAAATGAACCGTTTAAACTGAAAGGGAAAAAAGAGAACACCACAGGAAAGAAAAGACAGGAACTGCTGAACCAAATGTGGAGAAACACATGTATCAATGATACATATGAGCCGGGATCTGTCTTTAAGATTGTGACTGCAACCGCCGGTCTGGAACTTGGCAAAGTGAAAGTGACGGATCACTTCAGCTGTCCGGGATTCCGGATCGTGGAAGACCGGAAGATCCGCTGCCATAAAACCACGGGGCACGGCGCCGAGACCTTTAAGGAGGGTGTTATGAATTCGTGCAACCCGGTTTTTATGGAAGTTGGAGCCAGGGTAGGAGTAGACGGGATGTATACGATATTCCGCCAGATGGGCCTGTTTGAAAAGACCGGCATCGATATTCCGGGTGAGGCAAATTCCATTATGCATAACAAAAAGAATGTGGGAGCGGTGGAGCTTGCCACGATGTCTTTCGGGCAGTCCTTCCAGATTACTCCTCTGCAGCTGATGAGAGCTGCCAGTGCCGCAGTTAACGGAGGAACTCTGGTGACACCTCATTTTGGCATGAAGGCAGTGGATTCATCGGGAAAGACAGTGAAGACTTTTGAATTTGCGAAAAAGAAAAACGTGATTAAAAAAGAAACATCTGAGACAATGAGGGAGCTTTTGGAGGCAGTGGTGTCAGAAGGTTCCGGAAGGAACTGTAAGATTGAAGGATATTCCATTGGAGGGAAGACTGCGACCAGTGAAAAACTGCCCCGCGGAACAGGGAAATATATTTCCTCATTTTTAGGTTTTTCAAAGGCAGAACATCCAACCGTGATGGCTTTGGTCATGATCGACGAGCCGAAGGGCACTTATTATGGAGGAACCATCGCAGCGCCGGTGGTACGGGAGGTATTTAAAGTTGCACTTCCTTATCTTGGAATTTCCAAGGATTATACGGTTGATAAAACAAAGAAATAAAGATATACTGGAAAGATAAGAAAAACAAATGAGGTGAAAACATGAATTATAGTATCGTAAAACCTATTTTAATTGCATTTTTCGTCAGCGTGGTGCTGAGCCCGATGATGATTAAATATTTACAGAAGCTGAAATTCGGCCAGTTCATCCGGGGCGAGGGACCCGAGTCCCACCTGAAGAAGTCAGGGACCCCGACGATGGGAGGACTGATCATCCTGCTTGGCATCATTGTGGCTTCTCTGTTTTATGTGAAAGATTATCCGAACATTATACCGGTTCTCTTTGTTACCCTCGGATTCGGCTTCATCGGTTTTATCGATGATTATATCAAAGTCGTGATGAAGAGAAATCTTGGACTCAGGGCCTGGCAGAAGATGCTTGGACAGATCATTGTGACCGGAGTGTTTGCATACTATCTGATCAATCATACGGATATTGGAACCTCCATGCTGATCCCTTTTTCACACGGAAAATATCTGGAGCTGGGAGCACTGTTTGTTCCCGCTATCTTTATTATCCTGCTGGGAACTGTCAATGGGGCCAACTTTACGGACGGACTCGACGGTCTTGCATCCAGTGTCACTGTTTTGATCGCTACCTTTTTTACGGTTGTAGCCATCGGAGCGGGTATCTCCGGAAATGATCCGGGATTATGGCCCATCACTTGTGCCACGGTGGGGGCTTTGCTCGGATTTCTCGTGTTTAATGTTTACCCTGCGAGAGTATTCATGGGAGACACAGGGTCCCTTGCACTGGGCGGGTTCGTGGCTGCCACAGCGGTTATGCTGAGGCTCCCTCTGTTCGTACCGCTTGTGGCTTTTATCTACATGATCGAGGTATTGTCGGTTATGATACAGGTCGTTTATTTTAAGAAAACAGGGAAAAGAGTTTTTAAGATGGCGCCGATCCATCATCATTTTGAGCTGTCCGGCTGGCCGGAGACAAAAGTTGTTGCCATATTTGCCATCGTCACAGCAATCTTATGCCTGATCGGCCTGATCGCCATTTAGATAAGGAGCAGGAAATGACATTAAAAGATAAGAAGGTTTTAGTTGCGGGAGCGGGGAAGAGCGGAATAGGATCTGCCAGTCTCCTGATCCGTTCCGGGGCATCTGTCAGTCTGTATGACGGAAATGAACACTTGAAGGCACGGGATATTTATGACAAACTGGAGGGAAAAAAAGAGATTCCGCTGATTCTTGGAGAACTCACACCGGGAGCAGAGGAGGAGTTTGATCTCTTAGTACTTAGCCCAGGAATTTCTGTCAATGCTCCGGTATCAAAGCAGTTTATGGATTCCGGCAGGCCTGTCTGGAGTGAGATTGAACTCGCATATCAGGTTTCCAGGGGACAGATTGCGGCTATCACAGGCACGAATGGAAAGACAACGACCACAGCGCTGGTGGGAGAGATCATGAAGTGTTTTTACAGTGACGTGTATGTGGTTGGAAATATCGGAACGCCGTATACGAGCGTTGCTTTGGATACAAAAGACGAGAGCATTATTGTGGCCGAGATCAGCAGTTTTCAGCTGGAAACGATACAGGACTTCTGCCCTAAGGTTTCAGCCGTTTTAAACATTACACCGGACCATCTGGACCGGCATGGGACAGTGGAAGTCTATGCAAAGACAAAGGAATCCATCGGAAAGAACCAGACCGGAGATCAGGTTATGGTTCTGAACTATGAAGACCCAGTGACCAGAAATATGGCTGAGAGGGCAAACGCCAGGGTCGTATTTTTCAGCCTGGATCATGAACTGGAAGAAGGAGTCTATTTTAAAGACGGATCTTTCATGCTTGCAGAAAACAAAACAGTACAGACCATATGTACAGAAGCCGATATCAACCTTCTGGGCGGGCATAATTATGAAAATATTTTGGCGGCGATCGCGGTATCCCACTATATGGAGGTTCCGGCAGAGCAGATCAGAAAGGGAGTTTCTGGTTTTAAAGGAGTGGAACACCGCATAGAATATGTAGATACCATTAAAGATGTTGCATACTACAATGATTCTAAGGGAACCAACACCGATGCAGCCATCAAAGGGATCAAGGCCATGAACCGTCCCACGTTCCTGATCGGGGGAGGGTACGATAAGAAGGCAGAATATGATGACTGGATCGAGGCCTTTGACGGCAAAGTGAAGGAACTGATCCTTTTGGGCGCGACGGCGGAGAAGATCGGTAAAACAGCCGAGGCCCATGGTTTTTCCCGAATTGTATATGTAGATACTCTGGAAGAAGCAGTGGAGTATGCATCAAAGCATGCAGTTTCCGGCGATGCAGTTCTTTTATCTCCGGCCTGCGCAAGCTGGGGGATGTTCCCGAACTATGAGGTACGGGGCGACCGCTTCAAGGAGTATGTAAACAAATTAAAGGAGCGCTAAGATTTGAAAAAAAGCAGAGTCAGTGAAAAATACATGCCAAAGCGGCGTTATCTCGATTATCCGATGCTTTTTATCGTGATGTTTCTCGTGGGATTCGGCCTGGTTATGATCTTTAGTACAAGTTCATATAAGAGTACACTGAACTTTGGGAATCCGTATCACTGGCTCATCAGGCAGTGTTTTGCAGTTGGAGTGGGAGCGGTCTTTATGGCAGCACTCACATGGTTTGATTACAGGATTCTCAACGCAAAGATCATTGCCTATGGCTGCTACGGACTCAGTGTAGCACTGCTGATCATCGTATTATTTATCGGTGCCGCTAAAAAAGGAGCTGTGCGCTGGATCTCTATCGGAGGATTCCAGTTCCAGCCTTCCGAAGTCGCAAAAATTTTCCTTGTGATCTATCTGGCATACATATTATCACAGAATGCCCATCGGATGCGTACGATGGCTGCTGCTGTAAAAGTTATCATCCGATGTCTGCCGATCATCGGACTGGTTGCCTATCAGAACTTAAGTACGGCGATCGTTTTGACAGCAATGGTCGGGGTCATGATTTTTGTGGTAAGTCCGAAAACCAAAGAGCTTCTGGGAATTGCCCTTTCAGGTGTCGCAGGATTAGTGCTTTATCTGACGTTTTCCAACAGTTACCGGAACGAACGTGTGGCGATATGGAAAAATCCGGAGACTCACCCGAAAGGACTTCAGACGATGCAGGCACTGTATGCTATCGGTTCCGGAGGCCTGTTTGGGAAGGGCCTTGGCCAGAGCATGCAGAAGATGGGGTTCATACCGGAATCCCACAATGATATGATCTTCTCGATCATTTGTGAGGAGCTGGGCTTATTCGGCGCTGTCTGTCTGATCCTTCTGTTTATGCTTTTAATATGGAGAATGCTTTTGATCGCTATGAATTCGGATGATCTGTTCGGGTCCCTGATCGTGATCGGATTTATGATTCATATCGGAGTGCAGGTATTTATTAACATAGCGGTTGTAACAAATACGATCCCTCCGACCGGTATCCCTCTGCCGTTTATAAGTTACGGCGGAACTTCAATCCTGGTCGTTATGGCGGAGATGGGGCTGGTTTTATCGGTATCCAGGAAGATACGTATGTAGAGGAACTGATTATGGATAAAAATGAAAAAATAATTACAATCAGTCAGGCAAAAAAACAGCAGAAGGGCCTTGGGAATAAGAAAAAAATTATCGGCTGCATTGCCGGCCTGCTGTTTCTTCTCTGTATTATTTTATTTGCAGTATTCCAGACGAAAAAGATTGTCATAAAAGGGAACAGCCATTACACAGAGGGTGAGATAGCGGCCGCACTGAAGGACAATACATACACGGGCAACGGGCTGATCCTGTTTCTGAGAAATAAGATTGCGCCTGTAAAGACGCTTCCGTTCGTAGATTCTGTAACGATAACTCTTAAGGGGACGAATCAGGTGACGGTGCAGGTCAATGAGAAAAAACGGGCAGGGTGTCTGAATTATAACGGGAAATATGTTTATTTCGATAAGGAAGGCTATGCGCTGGAAATTTATGAGAAACACTATGATGATGTGCCGCTGGTCACAGGGCTGAATTATAAAAAAATTGCTCTCGGTGAAAAAATACCGGAGAAGAAGACTGCCGTATTTGAGCAGATACTAAAAATTACCATGGCCATCGACAAGTATGATCTTCCGGTAAGCCAGATCCATTTTAATGCAGAAGGGAAAGCCCTTCTGATCAGCGGAGATTTAACGATTAATCTGTGGAACAGCCGGGAGCTGGACTTGAAGCTTACAGAGCTTACAGGTATCCTTCCTAAGATGAAAGGCAAGAAGGGTACCATCTCGATGAAATATTTTACAAAGGACAATCCGGTAGCGATTTTCAAGAAGAAAAAGTAGTTGAAAGTTTAACTGAAAAACTGTATCATGTAAGAAGATAACATGAAATGATAATGTGGATGAGTATAAGAAAATTTGAGATAGAGATTGAAGGAGGAGCATCGTGGTCGAGATTATGCCGAATGTAGAAAGCACACAAGCCAGAATTTTAGTCATTGGAGTCGGGGGAGCCGGCAACAATGCAGTGAACCGCATGGTTGACGAAAATATACAGGGAGTGGAACTTGTAGGAATTAACACGGACAGGCAGGCCCTGTCTTTATGCAAGTGCTCTACGAAGATCCAGATAGGAGAAAAGCTGACCAAAGGTCTCGGTGCCGGTGCGAAACCTGAGATCGGAGAGGCAGCGGTGGAAGAAAACCGGGATGAGATCACACAGCTGGTACAGGGTGCCGATATGGTCTTTGTCACCTGCGGTATGGGAGGCGGAACAGGTACCGGAGCAGCACCGGTGATTGCCGAGATTTCAAAGTCTCTTGGTATTTTGACCGTCGGTGTTGTCACAAAGCCTTTTACTTTTGAAGGAAAGCCAAGAATGAATAATGCTGTCGCGGGAGTGGCGCGTCTTCAGGATCAGGTGGACACGATGATCGTGATTCCGAACGACAAGCTGCTTCAGATCTGCGAGAAGAAAACAACCATTCCGGACGCACTCAAAAAAGCTGATGAAGTGCTTCAGCAGGGTGTTCAGGGAATTACCGATATGATCTACAATCCTGGTCTTATCAATGTTGACTTTGCAGACATCCAGACGGTTATGCGCGATAAGGGTATTGCACACATCGGTATGGGTGTTGCGGATGAGGAATTGGAAGCAATCAAGGCAGCCATGGAAAGCCCGCTTCTGGAAACTACAGTTTCCGGAGCGACCGATATCATCGTCAATTTCTCAGGTGATGTGGGTATGCTGGAGGCACAGCAGGCAGTAGAGTACTTGAAGGATACGGCTGGACAAGAAGTCAACGTTATCTTCGGCACTGTCAACTCTGATATGGGTGACCAGATCAGCGCAACTATCGTTGCCACGGGGATCCAGTCTGAGGCAGGAGCCAGAGGAGCAGGATTTAAGAAGAAAAGCATTACTCCTCCTCCCGTTTTTTCCGGACAGCCTATCTACAGCAGTCAGCCGAAAAGTGAGCCTGCTGAAACAGCAGAATCTACATATGGGAGCAAAGAACAGGAGACTGCCAGTGTAGAGGATCATGATTCAAAGATCGTGATTCCAGAGTTTTTATTAAAGAGCAGAAGAAAATAAAATAAACGTGGGACAAGCCCGTATCTTGCCGTAAGGCAGGATACGGGTTTTTTTGTAGAATTAACGTATCTGCCACTTCTCTTTTTTGACAAAGTACGTGCACCTCTTTTTTTATAATAAGCTTATGTTTTTTTTGATGATGTTTTTGGAACAGTGGCTGGTCCTCCTGGGGCTGCTGCTTATTTTAAGAAGTTCGCTGAAATCACAGAGTTCTGTCTGGCGTATCCTGCTGGCATCAGCGGCCGGAAGCGGACTCGGGTGTCTGACGGCATGGGCGGCGGAAGGAAATCAGGCAGTCCAGCTTGGATTTCTCGCGGCAAGCATCGGAGCGACCTCCTGGCTTGCATTTCCGCTCTCTCTGAGGAAAAGTCTGATATGTTCCGGATATTTATTTGCACTCTCAGCCTTGCTGGGCGGACTGTGGAGCTTCGTGAAATACCGTTTATCTATCCATATCTGGATTTTCGGCTGTTTTGCGGCGTTTCTCCTCTTGGCTTTTTTGTACTGTGCGGTCTGGGAAAATATCAGGAGCCAGAAAGATTCCTTATACCAGGTATCATTTGAACTCCTTGGCAGGACGGTCAGAGTCACTGCCTATTTGGATACGGGGAATTTTTTATACGAACCTATAGAAAAGATCCCGGTTTCCGTCATGGAGGAACAGGCACTGAATCCATATTTAGATGAATCATTAACCATTTTAATAGAAAAACATAAGCTAAAAGATATAAGAATGATTCCATACAGGACGGTTGGCAGGGAAAACGGCCTGATGATGGGGATTCTTGTAGCTAATATCAGAATCAAGAATAGCAGCCAGACATGGATGGCAGAAAGAGGATTGATAGGACTGTCAGAGCACCCGCTTTCCCGGGACGGCCACTATCAGTTACTGCTCCATCCGGATCTGGTCAGATAAAGTAATGGGAGGTTGTACAGTGCTGAAACTTAATGTGACATGCCAAAAGAGGACTTTTTTAGCGAAAGGAAAAGAAATCCACTACATAGGAGGTGCAGAAATTCTGCCGGCTCCTCTGGAAGCGAAGGAAGAGGAGAAGATGATACATAAGCTCGGGACAGCGGAGGAGCCGGAAGCCAGGGCAAAATTAATTGAGCGGAATCTGCGGCTTGTAGTCTACATAGCAAAGAAATTTGACAATACAGGGATCGGTGTTGAAGATTTAATATCCATTGGGACGATCGGACTGATCAAAGCCATCAATACATTTAATCCGGCCAAAAAGATCAAACTTGCTACCTACGCTTCCAGATGCATTGAGAATGAAATTCTGATGTATTTGAGAAGAAATAACAAGACGAAGATGGAAGTGTCCATCGATGAACCGCTGAATGTGGATTGGGACGGAAATGAACTTCTGCTCTCGGATATACTCGGAACAGACGAAGACATTATTTACAGGGACCTGGAGCATGAGGTGGACAGGAAGCTTTTGCTGAATGCCATGAAGATCCTCTCTGACCGGGAGAGAAAGATCATTGAGCTGAGATTCGGCATCAACCAGAAGGATGGGGAGGAGAAAACACAGAAAGAGGTTGCCGATTTAATGGGAATCTCCCAGTCGTACATATCCAGATTGGAAAAGAAGATTATTAAAAGATTAAAGAGAGAGATGTCCCGGATGGGGTGTGTCTGATCAGTGAAAAAGAGAATGCCGCATGGGAGAAGTCCTGATGCGGCTTTTTCATTTCATAGAAAAGTTCTACGACCTTCTCTATGAAATACAAAATCTCCGAGGGCTGTCCACAGATGCGTAAGGAAAACTTTGTTTTACATGAAGACTCATGGAAAAATTTTCTGTGTGATTGGGTTTTGAAAATGAGCGGAATGATGTTATACTACTGACATAGAAAAAGGAGGAGACAAGTGAGAGTAAAAGGGGTAAAGAATAAACTTGCAGTATTTGTTTCAGCAATCGTATTGGCGGCTGGAATTTCTTACGTCAGCCATGCTTCTGTTTTTGCGGAAGAAAAAAGTGCGGAAGAACATGATCCGGCCAACAGTTGGCGGTTTAAAGATGGAAAACCGGTAAAACAGCAGGAGCCGATAGGTCCATCCATATCAGCCAGAGGAGGCAGGGCAGTTTCAAATGCTTGGAAAAATGTAAACGGTGTATTTTTGAATTCCCTGGGGAATCCAATTCCAAATGCCACTGCAAAGGGAATCGATGTGAGCAAATGGGACGGTAAAATTGACTGGAATAAAGTCAAAGCAGACGGAGTTGATTATGCCATTCTAAGGGTGGGATACGGAGAAAATCTTAAAAGCCAGGATGATCCAACATGGGCATACAATTCATCCGAATGTGAGAGAATCGGGATGCCTTATGGCGTATACATATATTCGTATGCAACTAATACGACGAAAGCAAAAAGCGAAGCAGAACACGTGATACGCCTGGTCAAGGGTAAGAAGCTTTCCTATCCGATTTATTATGATATGGAAGATGAGAAATTTCAGGGAGGATTGTCAAATAAGAAACTAGGAGAAATTGCCGATACTTTTATAAAGACACTGGGCAGCGCAGGTTATAAGAATGTCGGTGTTTATGCAAATAAATACTGGTTTACTTCACGGCTGACAAGCAGTGTATTTGATAAATATCCAAGATGGGTTGCACAGTATAATTACCGCTGTGATTATGACGGAACTTATCATATGTGGCAGAGTACAGATTCAGGAAAGGTCAGTGGAATCGGTACAAATGTAGATCTGAATTTTAAAATAGGCTCATGGAACGTCAATGCACTGCAGACGACAGCTGTTTCGTCAATGAAGCTGAATAAGACAAGCCTGAAGCTTAAGAACGGTTCTTCCTATACATTGAAAAAATCAATCGCGCCATCCAATGCTTCCAACAAAACGGTGACATGGACCAGTTCCAATAAAAAAGTGGCAGCTGTTTCTTCCGGGGGAAAGATCACTGCAAAGGGCGTGGGGAAAGCAACGATCACAGCGAAGACATCCAACGGGAAAAAGGCAGTCTGCAAGGTTACGGTACGGCCCAGGACGAACAAAATTAAAAAGCTTAAAAAATCGGGAAGGAAAAGCATTAAGGTTACCTGGTCAAAAGTTAGCGGTACTACAAAATATCAGATTTATATGTCAAAAAAGAAATCTTCCGGATATAAAAGGGTAAAAACTGCATCAGCTAAAACATTCAGTTTTACCAAAAAAGGACTGAAGAGAGGCAAACGTTACTATTTTAAAATACGTTCTTATAAAACAGTTGGAAAAACCAAGTATTACAGCAGCTACAGTCCAATCAAATCAATAAAAAGATAGGAATAAAAAGCAATAAAAAAGATCCTGAACAGGATCTTTTTTATTGCTTTTGAATATCGAAACTAAAGAATGATTTATTTAATGGTGACGGTGTTATCGTATCTCTGATAAGTATAGTTTTTAGATTTATATTTGTAGATAATCGTCAGGCGGTCCGGGCTGATGTATAAATACTGGACTTTACTAAAGTCAATGTCACTTCCCAAATAATGCATGAAGGAATCCTTAAAATCGGTATCTATGGTGGTACCCTGCTCATGGCTCCAGCCGGCTCCCGAAGAATAGATTACTTCACCATTTTTACTGTTGTTGTCAGCATAAACCTCCGCATAGGCAGAAGTAGCAGCGTTTGCGATCAGCTTTAAATCCGCATGGGCCGAGCGTTTGTTGGCTCTGTCTATGTACCCGGTCAGAGTCGGCACCAGCAAAGCGATCAGGATCGCCAGAATAACCAGCACGACGATTAATTCAACTAAAGTAAATCCTTTTTTGTTCCCTCTTAAACGATTCATATAAACCCCATCCTTTGTCGTTTGTTTTTTTTAAATTATATCACAGGAGAATGAAAATTTATACCCACAGGCAGACAACTTGTGATATAATAGTCCTACAAATGTAGGATTATCGAAAGGGGACAGGGATGAAGAAAAGTTTTTTAAGAGCGGCAAAGAAAGTTTTTGCGGTACTTTTGACTGTCAGTTTGATGTCGGCTGCACTGCCGGTACTCGTAAACGGTAACCAATCAAAATCTGAGCAGAAGGAAGGACAAGGAGCAGAGAACAGCTGGCGTTACAAAAACGGGACACCGATCTATCCCGGACAGTCTTTCAGCAGAGCTTCAAAACCATATTCAAATGCCTGGAATAAAGTCAACGGCATGTTTGTCAATGATCTGGGGAATCCGATTCCGGGAGCAGTGAAAAAGGGGATAGATGTCAGTCAGCACCAGAGGGAAATTGACTGGGAGATGGTGAAAGCATCAGGGATTGATTTTGCTGTTATCCGGTGTGGGTATGGAATGAATCAAACAGACCAAGACGATGATCATTGGCTGCGGAATGTATCAGAATGTGAGCGTCTGGGCATTCCCTATGGAGTTTACCTTTATTCCTATGCAGACACAGTAGAGAAGGCGAAAAGTGAGGCAGATCATGTAATTCGTCTGATTAAGGATAAAAAATTATCATATCCTGTTTATTACGACTTGGAAGATGATTCTTTATTAAAGATTTCAAATTCCAAATTGGCACAGATTACAGAGGCATTTGCCGGAAGATTAAAGGCAAACGGTTATAGCAATGTAGGAATATATGCAAATAAAAATTGGTTTGAGAAGAAACTGACGAATAAGACATTTCGAAAATATCCAAAATGGGTTGCACAATATAGCAATTTGTGTACTTATTCCGGAAACTATGTTATGTGGCAGTGTACTAACAAAGGAACGGTCAATGGCATCAGAGGAAATGTGGATTTAAACTTCCTGATCAGCAGCATTCCTGCAAAAAATATCAAACTGAGCAAAAAGTCCCTGTCGCTGAAGAAAGGTTCCTCCTATACACTGAAAAGTTACATAGAACCTAAGAACTCCTATCCTTCAGTTAAGTGGTCCAGCTCCAGTTCGTCTGTGGCATCGGTCAGTTCGTCAGGCAAAGTGACGGCGAAAAAGGTAGGGACAGCGGTTATCACCGGAAGAACAGGAAACGGAAAAAAGGCTTCCTGCAAAATTACGGTGATCCCAAAGACGAATAAAATAAAGAAGCTGAAGAAGAGCGGATCAAAGGGGATTAAAATAAGCTGGTCAAAAATTTCCGGCGTGTCTAAATATCAGATTTACATGTCCAGGAAAAAGTCTTCCGGTTTTAAAAGGATAGCAACTGTATCTGCAAAAAAAGCATCTTACACAAAAGGCAAGTTAAAAAAGAAAAAAAGGTACTATTTTAAAGTCAGATCGTATCAGACTGTAAAGAAAAAGAAAATTTACAGTAAATTTTCTAAAGTAAAATCTCTTAAGCGGTGATCTAAAGATATTCCTCTTGTAAAAGTGGCTTCTTTAGTGTAGATTAGCCTTACAGTCATTAAACATCAGGAGGATAAAGATATGATTATTGCATTGATCGCACATGACAAGAAAAAAGACGAGATGGTGGAATTTGCAAAGAAGCATAAAGAAACATTAGCAAAATATGACTTGGTCGCAACCGGTACAACAGGAAAACGGGTAGAGGAAGCCACAGGACTTCCGGTGAAGAAATATTTGTCAGGACCGTATGGAGGAGACCAGCAGCTGGGAGGCAGAATTGCAGAGGGAAAGATCGGACTGGTTGTTTTTTTCCGGGACCCACTGACTGCACAGCCCCATGAGCCGGACGTGTCTGCACTGCTTCGTGTCTGTGATGTGCACAAGGTACCGGCAGTCACCAACACTGCGGCGGCAGAACTGATGATTCAAATGTTTTAAACTGTCAGGACTGAGTATTTTGACTTGAAAAATGACAGATCATAGTGTATATTTATTTTGAAAGCTGTGCGACTGGCGGATAGTGGAGAAACCACGGGGAGCACGGCAGCAGAAATGCCGGCCGCCTGGGCAACTTTTATTTAGTGTGCCCAGGCGGCTTATTTTTACATAAAAAAGGTCTGCGAACCTTTCGTATGGAATGAAAATCTCTCTGCGAAGCTGCACACAGATACAAAAGGAGGATACAGGACAATGAAGATGTTGTCATTAGAAAACGAGTTAAAAGGGAATTCATACCCTGGAAGAGGAATTGTGATCGGGAAGTCACCAAACGGGGCCTATGCAGTGACTGCATATTTTATCATGGGAAGAAGCGAAAACAGCAGAAACCGTGTGTTTATTGAGGACGGAAAAGGTATCCGGACACAGGCTTTTGATCCGTCAAAGCTGAGTGATCCGAGCCTTATCATCTATGCTCCGGTCAAGGTATTAGGAAATAAAACAATCGTGACCAACGGAGACCAGACGGATACGATCTACGAGCTCATGGATAAACAGCAGACATTTGAACAGGCATTGAGGACGAGAGAGTTTGAGCCGGATGCACCGAATTATACTCCGCGTATTTCAGGCATTATGCATGTGGAAAACGGAACCTACAACTATGCAATGTCTATTTTAAAGAGCAATAACGGTAATCCGGATGCATGTAACCGGTATACATTTGCCTATGAGAATCCGGTAAGCGGGGAGGGACATTTCATTCATACCTATATGCAGGACGGAGATCCGCTTCCGAGTTTTGAGGGAGAGCCTAAATTAATCGGTTTAGACGATGATATTAATGCGTTTACAAGCCGTGTGTGGGAAAGCCTGAATGAAGACAACAAAGTATCTCTGTTTGTGCGCTACATTGATATCAAAACAGGAGAATATGAAACAAGGATCGTGAACAAGAATCGATAGGAGGAGACCATGAAGGAATTAGAATTAAAATACGGATGCAATCCGAATCAGAAGCCGTCAAGAATTTACATGGAAGACGGTGAACTGCCGATCAAAGTGTTAAGCGGCAAACCGGGATATATTAATTTTCTCGATGCATTAAACGGATGGCAGCTGGTGAAGGAACTAAAAAAAGCGACCGGGCTTCCGGCGGCAGCTTCCTTTAAGCACGTCTCTCCTGCAGGCGCTGCGGTAGGGCTTCCGATGACTGATGTGGAAAAGAAGATTTACTGGGTAGATGACATGGATATGGAATTTACTCCTCTTGCCAATGCATATGCCAGGGCGAGGGGGGCTGACCGTATGTCTTCCTTCGGAGATTTCATTTCACTTTCCGATGTGTGTGATGCGGCAACAGCCAAAATTATAAAAAGAGAGGTGTCTGACGGGGTTATCGCACCGGGATATGACGCAGACGCTCTTGAAATTTTAAAAGAAAAGAAAAAAGGAAACTATAACGTGATCGAGATTGATCCGGATTATGTGCCGGCTCCGGTGGAGCGCAAGGAAGTGTTCGGTGTTACTTTTGAGCAGGGCAGAAATGAACTGAACATTGACAAGGATTTCTTTAACGATATCGTGACAGAGAATAAAGAACTGCCTGACTTTGCTAAAATTGACTTGGCGATTGCAATGATCACATTAAAGTATACCCAGTCTAATTCCGTATGCTACGCAAAGGGCGGACAGGCCATCGGCATCGGTGCGGGACAGCAGTCCAGAATCCACTGTACCCGTCTGGCAGGACAGAAAGCGGACAACTGGTATCTGCGCCAGGCTCCGAAAGTCATGGGACTTGAGTTCGTGGACGGTATCCGACGTGCGGACCGTGACAATGCCATTGACTTGTATATCGGAGACGACTATATGGATGTTTTAGCCGACGGGGCTTGGGAAAATATCTTTAAAGTAAAACCGGAAGTGTTTACGAGAGAAGAAAAGCGTGAATGGCTGGATCAGATGACGGGTGTGGCATTGGGATCAGATGCGTTTTTCCCGTTTGGCGATAATATCGAAAGGGCACACAAAAGCGGCGTTTCTTATGTGGCTGAGCCGGGAGGCTCCATCAGAGATGACCATGTCATTGCCACATGCAATAAATATAACATGGTGATGTGTTTTACGGGAATCCGTTTATTCCATCATTAGAAGATATAAGAAGGAGAGAAATCAAGCTGGTTTCTCTCCTTCTGTATTATAGGGTCTGGCAGTAAATATGAATGGCCTTTGAGACGAAACGGGCGGTTCCCTCTCCGCCGGCACGGTCTATAGACTCTTTCATCCTGTCATCACAGACGTACATTTCGCCCAGAGAGGCCAGAATATCGTCTGTACAGGTATAATATTGATCCGTAATAGACTGTTTGAGGAGCTCAACCTGGTGCATCACCGGTTCGGAGGCCGGGTCTTCGTTTATGAGACGGCCAAATTCCGCAAAGTTTGCCATAAACTTGGTATTCATGACCTTCCAGTCCTCCTCTGTATAAGTTTTTGCTTTCTGCTCATATTCACGGAAAGCATCGGTACCGCCCCAGCTTTTTCTGGCCTCGGATTTATAGCTTTCCAGCGTTTCTTTGTTCAATGTCTGATAATTCAATGATTCCACTCCTAACTTTTGAATTCCAAGAGCGAAGTCGATCAGATGTTCCAGCCGGTCCTTTTTAAGCCTCAAAAGCTGTATCTGCTGATCTAATGCTTTTTGGCGGTCAAAATCCGGACGATCCAGGATCTCTCTGATGTCCTTTAATGAGAATTCAAGTTCCCGGAACAGTAAAATATGTTGAAGGCGTTCCAAAGCTTTGGTGCCGTACAGCCGGTAGCCAGCCTCCGTGACACGGTCGGGACATAAAAGTCCGATCTCGTCATAATAGTGGAGAGTGCGCACACTGATACCGGTTAATCTGCTTACTTCTCTTACTGTTTTCATCTTGGTCTCCTCCTCCTGGTAAGTACAGAATAGCCTATCACGCTGCGTGAGAGTCAAGAGATAAAATAGATTAAAGGAATTCTGTCATGTGTTTGCGGTACCAGAGCGGCATCATGGTTCTCTGACAGCGGGGATTTTTTCTGGCTTCTACACCGATCGTCTCAAAAAATACTTTCCAGAGATCTGTGTAAAGATCAGAAATCTCAGAGGTCTTCAGACGGTTTAATTCATCCTCTGAGAGGGTGGTCATATAGTAATCATGATCACAGGGATGAACGACGGCAGTTTTCCGGTTATCGTCGATGATCATCCAGTTCTCGGAGGGCATGCGGTCCGTAAACTGGGGAGCCAGGATGGTCAGGACATCACACTTGGGTTCAATATGGGAGATAAGAACATGATCTATTTCGGAAAAACGCAGAAACTCCCGGAATAAGTGAGCTTCATTCATAACTTTACGGTCCAGTTCAAACAAATTCATCACAGCAGGCTCCTGCAGCATATTGACAACGGCAGGCCCATAGTGAAACCCATAGATCAGGAACCGGTAGATCATATCCAGCTTTTCTTCCTGAAAAGACATGGCAGCGCGGTATACCATCTGGTAGGCGCGAAAAGAGATCTTTTTTTGGATGGAACGGATGACACTGGCGGTCTGATCGGGATCGTGATCTACATGGCGGTAATCACAGAACAGTTCCAGATTCCCTATGGGTTCAGTTTTTAATCGGATGTTTTTGTGGCCTAAGCGGGATGCCCAGGCAGTGTATATACAGGACATCATATCCTCAAACGTATCTTTGCAGGTGAAAATGGTCATGTGTTTTCTCCATTATTTTCAGTCGGCCGTTTTTCAGGCAAATATTAAAACTGTTACTGGTTTTTATATTTGTCCGCTCAGAGACTTGCAGGTATCTTCGGCTGAGGGGGCCGATGCAAAATTCTTATCGTCAAACAGGGACAGCTGTTCATAGGTCTGGGGATGATCAATCTCCCAGGACTTTTTGTAATCCTCTCCGATCAGCTGACGGGTGATGAAGTTCTCCTCGATCGGGATATGAAACATCATCTTTCCGTTACAGGTTATAAAATACTTGGCCCGTTTCAGGACGATCCCCATCTTTTTCAGGTTTTCAAATGTCAGGGAGCGCTGTCGGCGGCTCTTGACAATACGGTAGGCGGATTTGGTGCCGATGCCGGGAACTCTCAGAAGATCTGCGTAGCTGGCGCGGTTGATCTCCACAGGGAAAAGCTCCAGGTGCCGCAGTGCCCAGTCGCACTTGGGGTCCAGCATGATATTGAAGTTGGGCCTGTCAGTACTCAGCAGTTCCTCTGCATGAAAGCCGTAAAACCTCAGCAGCCAGTCGGCCTGATAGAGACGATGTTCCCTTAACAGAGGAGGGGCGGTATCCAGGGAGGGAAGGCGGGAATCTTCATTGAGCGGGACATAGGCTGAGAAGAAGACACGTTTCAGATCAAACTTCTGGTACAGCTGCTGAGTGACAGAAAGAAGCTGAAGATCATTCTCTGCGGTAGCTCCAACGATCATCTGAGTGCTCTGCCCGGCGGGGACAAAGGGTGCATTCTTGTCCTTAGCGGGCGGGAGGAAAGAGTTTGATGCCAGCTGTCTGTGCTCCTCGATGCGGCCGGATCGGACATCATCGAAGATCGTGTGCTTTAGACTGCGGTTGCCGCCGAAGCGTTCCATCATAGGGTCCTTGCCGATGGACAGCCGGTGATCTGCGATGCCGGAACGGATCTGTTCCATGGGTTTTAAGATCGTTTTCTGTGTCTTGTGAGGGGCCAGATCCTTCAGTCCTTCCGGTGTGGGCAGTTCCAGATTAATGCTGACGCGGTCCGCGAGATATCCGATGGATTCCAGAAGTTCTTCCGGCGCTCCGGGAATGGCTTTCACATGGATATAGCCGTTGAAATGATACTGATTTCTTAACATAGACAGTGTCCGACACATGAGTTCCATCGTATAGGAAGGACTCTTTACCACACCGGAACTTAGAAACAGCCCTTCGATATAGTTTCGGCGGTAGAACTCGATGACTAAGCGGCAGACTTCTTCCGGGGTGAACGTAGTGCGCACCCGGTCATTGGACGAGCGGTTTAAGCAGTACCTGCAGTCGTAGATACATTCATTACTTTGAAGTATCTTTAAAAGGGAGACACAGCGGCCGTCGGATGCAAAGCTGTGGCAGATGCCTGCAGCCACTCCGTTGCCCAGTTTTCCCTTTTCACCTCTGCGGTCGGCTCCACTGGACGTGCAGGCTACGTCGTACTTGGCTGCGTCTGCTAGAATTGTTAGCTTCTCCTGCAATGACAGGGAAGGACTGATAGTTTCCATAATCCACCTCACAATATCGAATGTTTGTTCTCTTATTCTAGCATAGTGCCATATAAAAAGCAAGGAGGAAAAGAACAAAAGTTCGGGTGAAAAGAAGTTGCGGCAATGTATTGGTAAATGGTATTATTATACTTAACGGAAAAACAATTCAGAAGGATGAGGGTTTGTATGAATCAAAAAAATAAAACGAAGCTCGGCAAGGCAGCGTTGTTCGGTTCTGCACTGATATGGGGCAGTTCCTTTTTTATTATGAAAAATACCATTGCTAATGTCCCGGAAAATTTTCTGCTTGGGACAAGATTTTTAGCAGGGGCATTGCTCTTGTGTATCTTTTTTCATAAGAGACTGGGGAAAATAGATAAAAGTTACTTTAAGACAGGATTTGTGCTGGGAGGATTTTGGTTCTGGGCTTACTGGTTCCAGACCGAAGGACTGTATCACACGACGCCCGGAAAGAATGCATTTTTAACGGCGATCTACTGTGTGGCAGTCCCTTTTGTCACATGGATATGGCAAAAGAAGAAGACTACAAAGCAAAACTTCCTGGCCGCATTGATCTGCATTACGGGTATTGGACTGATTTCACTGGATGGGAACCTTAGTATAGGAATCGGTGATGGATTGACTCTGGTGGGAGGCCTTTTATTTTCCCTTCATATTGCCTATCTTGGCATGAAAAGCGGTCAGAAAGATCCGGTGCTGCTGACGATCGTGCAATTTTTATTTGCTGGACTCTGGGGTGCAGGGATTTCTGTATTTACCGAAGACATCAGTGCTATCCACTGGACGGTCGGACAGGCAGGAAGCCTGGCCTATCTGGTGATCATGTGTACGGCTGTGGCTGTTACCTTTCAGAGTATAGGGCAGAGCCGGGTGAGTTCATCTTCCGCATCTCTGATCCTGAGTCTGGAGTCCGTGTTCGGTGTGCTTTTCAGCGTGATTTTTTATGGTGAGAAGGCGACGGTGAAGATCCTGATCGGTTTTGCCCTGGTGATGGCGGCGATTTTGATCTCGGAGACGGATTTGGGCAGAAAGTCCGGGCACACCGAAAATAATGAAAAAAAACGCATTAATAAGAAAACAGCAAATGTGGTATAATTTATCATGAACAGTGAAATATTTTCCGCCTGTGTGCACGGCGGATCAAGCATAAAATAAAGAACGAATTTCGGAGGCTATGATGAAGAATTATGAATTGGTAAAAGAAGAACAGATCAAAGAGCTGAATGGAACCGGGTATGTGTACCGCCACAAAAAGACAGGGGCCAGGGTTGTGGTAGTATCCAACGAAGATGACAACAAGGTATTCCAGATTGGATTTAAGACACCGCCGAAGGATGACACCGGAGTTCCTCATATCATGGAACACTCTGTACTCTGCGGCTCCAGAGAGTTTCCATTAAAAGACCCGTTTGTGGAACTGGTCAAAGGGTCCCTGAACACATTTTTGAATGCAATGACCTATCCGGATAAGACGGTATATCCGGTGGCAAGCTGCAATGACAAAGACTTTTTTAATCTGATGCATGTGTATTTAGATGCGGTATTTTACCCGAATATCTATACGAAACCCGAAATCTTAAAACAGGAGGGATGGCATCACTCTCTTGAATCAGAAGATGCGCCCGTAATCTACAACGGCGTCGTTTACAACGAAATGAAGGGTGTGTTCTCATCTCCGGATCAGCAGCTGGCGCGTCTGATCCAGAAGTCCCTGCTCTCAGACACTCCGTATGGATTTGAATCCGGAGGCGACCCGGAAGCGATCCCGGAACTCAGCTATGAGCAGTTTTTGGATTTCCACAGGACTTACTATCATCCGTCCAACAGCTATATTTATTTATACGGGGATATGGATGCGGAAAAGTACCTGACATTCATAGACGAACATTATCTGTCTGATTTTGAAAAGAAGCAGGTGGACACATCTTGGAAGCCCCAGGAAGCCTTTAAAGAAGTAAAGAGAGTGGAGGCAGTATATCCGGTCAGCGAGCAGGATGAGATACAGAACAAAACGTTTCTCTCCTATAATGCAGTGATAGGGACAAGTCTTAATAAAGAACTGTATATCGCATTTCAGATTCTTGACAGGGCACTGTTCTCTATGCAGGGCGCGCCGGTGAAAAAGGCTCTGATGGAAGCCGGGATCGGCAAGGACATCAGCAGTTCCTATGACAATGGGATCGAACAGCCTGTGTTTTCCGTGGTGGCCCAAGAGGCAGATGAGGAAAAAGAGGCAGACTTTGTGCGCATCATCGAGGACACCCTGCGTAAGATTTCTAAAGAGGGGATTCAGAGACGAAGCCTGGAATCTGCGCTGAATTATTATGAGTTCCAGTATAAAGAGGCTAATTTCGGCAGATTTCCAAAGGGACTGATGTATGGACTTCAGATGTATGACAGCTGGCTCTATGACGATCATGAGCCGTTTATGCATATCAAGACCAACGATGTGTTTGAGTTTTTGAGAAAACAGCTGGACGGAAGTTATTTTACGGATTTGATTGAAACTTATCTTCTGTCCAATACACATAAATCCATTGTGGTGCTGAAGCCGGAGAGGGGCCTTCAGAGCCGGAAGGACCAGAAGACGGCGCAGAAGCTGAAGGAATTCAAAGAAAGTCTTTCAGAAGAAGAGATCAGGCAGCTCGTTCAGGCTACAAAAGAGCTGAAAGAATATCAGGAGGCGGCAACTCCGAAAGAGGACCTTGAAAAGATCCCGCTTCTGGATATTAAGGATATCAAGAAGGAGATCCGGCCTCTTTGCAATGAAGAAGTATCAGTGGACGGAGTTAAGGTGATCTGGCATCCATATTTTACAAATGGTATCTGCTATCTGAAGATCGTATTCGACATGTCAGAGGTTCCGGCAAGGCTCGTGCCTTATGTGTCTCTCATGTCAGAAGTATTCCGAAGCGTAGATACTAAGAAGCACAGCTACTTTGAGCTTGGAAATGAAATCGGTATTGAGACCGGAGGCATGGTGACGACGATGGACGTTCTGCCGGCCGGTGCTGAAGGTGTAAAAAGTTATTTTGTCATCAGGACAAAGTGTTTTTATGAAAATGCAAAAAAGGCATTTGAACTCATGGAAGAGATCCTGTTTGAGAGCAAACTGGAGGACAAGAAACGTTTGAAAGAGATCATCGGGCAGATTTACACTAATATGAAGACAGATCTTACACAAGCCGGACACAAAACGGCATCCAACCGCGCCATGTCCTATTTTTCTCCTTATGCAAGGTATAAAGAACAGATCCAGGGCGTTTCCATGTTTGAGTTTGTAAAGGACTGGTATGAATCCTTTGAGCAGGAGAGCGGAAAGATCATTGACAGCATGAGAGAGGCGTGCAGATATATTTTCCGGAAGGAACATATGATGGTGAGTTACACAGGAAAAGAAAAAGAACCGTCCTTTTTGGAAGATGCGGTGCACAAGTTCTCAGCACGCATGTTTACCGGCGAATTAGCCAAAGAGGAGACAAAAATTCTTCCGGAGAAAAAGGAGGAGGGCTTCGCTACGGCGGGCGGTGTCCAGTATGTGGCCTGTGCAGGAAATTTTGCTGAGCAGGGTTATGAATATACGGGAGCCTTAAATGTTCTCCAGGTAATCTTTTCTTACGAGTATCTCTGGCTTAATATCCGTGTAAAAGGCGGAGCCTACGGATGCATGTGCAGCTTTATGCCTCAGGGAGACAGTATGTTTGTATCCTATCGGGACCCGAATCTCTTAGAGACTTACAAAGTCTACGAAAATGCGGCTGATTTTGTGGAGCATTTCGATATCGATGACCGTGACATGGTAAAATATATCATCGGAACGATCAGCAATATGGATACCCCGCTGGAGCCGGATGATCTGGGAGAGAGAAGCTTCCAGGCTTATCTTCTTGGAAGGACAGAAGAAGAACTTCAGAAGTACAGAGACCAGGTGCTGTCCTGCAGTCAGGAGACGATCCGTTCGCTGGCACCGTATGTGCGCTGTGTGGTGGATGCGGGAAATAATTGTACTATCGGAAATGAAGATAAACTGAGAGAAGCTGAGGATAAATTTAAAGAAATTAAACACGTATTTTAGGAAGGAATTTTATGAACACAGGAATGAAATCGGGATTTGTGACATTGATCGGCAGGCCAAATGTGGGGAAATCTACGCTGATGAACCAGCTGATCGGACAAAAGATCGCGATCACCTCGAAAAAACCCCAGACAACCAGGAACAGAATCCAGACCGTATTCACCGACGAGAGGGGACAGATTGTATTTTTGGACACTCCGGGGATCAACAGGGCAAAGAACAAGCTCGGCGACTATATGCTGAAAGTCGCCGAGAGGACTCTTAACGAGGTGGATCTTATTTTATGGCTGGTGGAGCCGACTACCTTTATCGGAGGCGGAGAGCGCTATATCATCGAACAGCTGGGCAAGGTGAAGACCCCGGTTATCCTGGTGATCAACAAGACGGACACGGTGAAGGACGAAGAGATCTTAAAAGCGATCACCACCTACAAAGATGTATGTGAATTTGCAGAGATCATACCGGTTTCCGCGCTGAAGGGACAGAACACGGATGATGTCACAGACAGCATTTTCAAATACCTTCCGGAGGGGCCGATGTTTTTTGATGAAGATACAGTCACGGACCAGCCGGAGCGGCAGATCTGCGCGGAGCTGATCAGAGAGAAGGCGCTGCGTCTTCTGGATCAGGAAATTCCGCATGGGATTGCGGTAGTCATCGACTCCATGAAAGAGAGAAGACACGGCCATATCATCGATATTGATGCGACGATCGTGTGCGAGAGAGACTCTCATAAAGGAATCATCATCGGAAAACAGGGCAGTATGTTAAAGAAGATCGGAAGCCAGGCCCGGATGGAGATGGAAAACCTTCTGGATATCAAAGTGAATCTTCAGCTGTGGGTGAAAGTGAAAAAGGACTGGCGTGACAGTGACATGCTTCTCAAAAATTACGGGTACAACAAGAAAGAAGTATAAAAAATGGGTCAGGAGATCAAAGTAACCGGTCTGGTACTGAACGCCGGAAATATCGGAGAATTTGATAAGAGAGTCACGCTTCTCACAAAGGAACGGGGAAGGATCACGGCGTTTGCGAGAGGGGCGAAAAAAGCCACCAGTCCATATGCCGCGGCCTGTCAGCCTCTGACATTCGGAGAGTTTTCACTGTATGAAGGAAGAAGCTCCTTTAATATCATGTGGGCAGATGTAGGCCATTATTTTGAGGGCGTCAAGGAAGATCTTCTTTTGGTTTCCTATGGCAGTTATTTTTGTGAATTTGCATCTTATCTTACAAGAGAAAACAATGATGAAAAAGAGATTCTGAAGCTTCTTTACCTGAGTCTTAGAGCACTTGAAAAAAAGACCATAGATCCGAAGCTCATACGCAGAGTGTATGAAATTAAACTCATGGCTCTCTACGGACAGGGGATGGAAGTATTTTGCTGCACCCAGTGCGGCAGTACAGAGGACCTCAGTTACTTTGACAGCGGTTCGGGAGGGATTCTCTGCTCAAACTGCACAAAATCCGGGGGACGTACAGTACATATATCCGGATCTGCGGTATATACGCTTCAGTTTATTATAAGCAGCCCCCCGGAGAAGCTGTATACGTTCAGGGTCTCTAAGGAAGTTTTGAAGGAACTTGATTCTGTCAGCGAGTCATTTTTAAAACAGTATGTCAGCCATCATTTCAAGTCTCTGGATTTTTTGGAACTGCTTTGACTTTTTTAGCTTATCTCTTGAAAAAAGAGGGGTTACACGCTACAATAGAACAGATTATAGGAAATGAAGAAACGGTGAGGTAGAAACAATATGGAATTAACAATGGAGAAAATCGTAAATTTAGCAAAGGCCAGAGGTTTTGTGTACAGCGGATCTGAGATTTACGGCGGATTGGCAAATACATGGGATTATGGAAATCTTGGCGTGGAGCTTAAAAACAATGTAAAAAAAGCATGGTGGAAGAAATTTATTCAGGAAAGCCCGTATAATGTAGGTGTGGACTGTGCGATACTTATGAATCCGCAGACCTGGGTTGCTTCCGGACATCTGGGCGGGTTTTCCGACCCTTTGATGGACTGTAAAGAGTGCCACGAACGTTTCCGCGCAGATAAGATCATCGAAGATTATATGGATGAACACGGCATGGAGATTGAGGGCGGCTCTGTGGACGGATGGACCAAAGAAGAGATGGTGGATTTTATCAATGATCATGACATCGTATGCCCGTCCTGCGGAAAGAAAAATTTTACGGATATCCGTGAGTTCAACCTGATGTTCAAGACGTTCCAGGGTGTCACCGAGGATGCAAAAAATACAGTTTACCTGCGCCCGGAAACAGCTCAGGGTATTTTCGTAAACTTTAAAAACGTGCAGAGGACATCCAGAAAGAAGATCCCGTTCGGTATCGGACAGGTCGGAAAATCTTTCAGAAACGAGATCACTCCTGGAAACTTTACGTTCCGTACAAGAGAGTTTGAGCAGATGGAACTGGAATTTTTCTGCGAGCCGGATACAGATCTTGAATGGTTTGCCTACTGGAAAGAATTCTGTATCAACTGGTTAAAGACACTGGGCATCACCGATGACCAGATGAGAGTCCGTGACCATGGAAAAGAAGAACTGTCTTTCTACTCCAAGGCAACTTCAGATATCGAATTTTTATTCCCATTCGGATGGGGAGAACTGTGGGGTATCGCTGACCGTACAGATTATGACCTGACACAGCACCAGAATACTTCAGGGGAAGATCTGACTTACTTTGACGATGAAAAAAAAGAGCGCTACATTCCATATGTAATCGAGCCGTCTCTCGGAGCCGACCGTGTGACTCTTGCATTCTTATGCGCCGCTTATGACGAAGAAGAACTGGAAGGCGGAGACAAACGTACCGTCCTTCGTTTCCACCCGGCTATCGCACCGGTGAAGATCGGGGTGCTTCCTCTGTCCAAGAAATTAGCTGAGGGGGCAGGGAAAGTTTATGAGACGCTTGCGAAATACTACAACTGTGAGTACGATGAGCGCGGAAATATCGGAAAGAGATACAGAAGACAGGACGAGATCGGAACACCGTTCTGTGTGACATACGATTTCGATTCCGAAGAAGACGGAGCAGTAACCGTCAGAGACCGTGATACAATGGAACAGGAACGGGTGAAGATCGAAGATCTGAAAGAATACTTTGAGAAGAAGTTTGACTATTAAAAACTATCAAATAATTGGACCGGCGGGATTTGTTATCCAGCCGGTTTTTCTATTCTGTCAATATGGGTTCTGCACGATCATGCAGGAATCAACTTACATGGATTTTTGATACGCCAGACGTTCACTGCAGTCGTTCAGACAGATGATCCCACAGTATGAGAAACCATTTTTTTTGAGCAGATTCTGCATGACCTTGTTGTCACGGTGGGTATCGATCTTTAAATTTCCGCACTGTTCCAGAGCCCAGGAAAGACAAAAAGAAGCGCATCCTTTCTGTGTTGTTTTGGAAGCAAGTCTGTGTACAACACCGTAAGGGCTTTCATTTCTCCATTTACCGTCATAAATTTTTTTATAAGAAAAATCTTGCCCCATTTTATAAAAAAGACAGCTTGTATTTGTTCGTTTTCTATGCATACATAACTATTTCCAGCTTCTATATCCATGCGGATCATGGACTCTTCCGGATAATGTTCTCCCCATTGATCCGGGTTTCCATGCTGTTTCATAAATAGCCTGGCACCAGAATAGAGAGCCATGATTTCATTCAGCTGTTCGATTCTGGATTTCTGGATTTTCATCATAGATTCCTTTCCCTTTAAAAAGTAATAAATTTGGTTTTGTGTATCTTTTGATGCAGACAAATCATGGGGATGAATTTATAATTCTAGATACAGTCCGGCCGGTTCAAAGAGTTTCCAGCGAACAGTATTCCGTTAGTGCAGGCAGATCCCTGATCTCTATCTGTTTCCGGCGGGTGAGAATAATTTCCTGCTCCCGGAGCTGTGAAAGACCGCGGGTTACATGGATACGACTGATTCCAAGAAGATCGGAAAGATCATCCTGCGTCATGTCGATGTACAGATCCGGATGATCCGTCTCGTTTCCTGTGAGCAGGTAAAGCAGATTGCACAGACGGGTTAAGGAACTGTTGTATTCCTGATGTGCTGTTTCATAGAGCAGACGATTTACATACGTGGAATACCAATCTACAATATTGGCGCTCAGCTGAGGATTTGTCTCAAACATCTGCCGGAATTGCTCTTTTGTAAATTCCAGAACGTTCATATCCGAAACTGCTGTAGTTATGAGAGATTGTTCGATTTTATAGTCATGCTGGTGATAACCAGGGAACACGGTACCCTCCCCGTGGAAGGATATAATTTTCCTGTGGCCGTTTTCGTGTTCCATATAGTTTTGGGCAGCGCCTGAGATTATGTAATGAATTCTTTGGAAGGGTTCGCCGCTCTCCCACAGAAATCCACCCTTTCGAAAGAAACGTTTTTTATGAGGCTGAGTGAGAAAGTAACTGTAAAACTGTTTGAAATCATTGGCAAAAAAGTACCGAGGGGTAAGCATACAAAGACCTCCTTTTGCTCAAAGTGGTTTTTTTATTTTAACACTTTTTTGCTAATGTATCAAAAATGATTGATGAGTCAAAAGGAAGGAGATTAAAAAATGAAAAAAGTAAAAATTACAGTCTTGAGAACCATGTTTAATGAGGACCTGGCTGCCGAGTACGGTGCAGAAGGGCTTGCAGCATGTCCTTTTCACAGGGAGGGTCAAGTGTTTTACGCCGACTATGCAAAACCGGAAGGACTCTGCGATGAGGCGTGGAAGGCTATTTACCAGTATGTATTTGCACTGGCCCATGGAGCGGGAAATGAAGTGTTCTATTACGGAGACTGGATCAGAAAGCCGGGCACTGCCATATGCAGCTGCAATGACGGGCTGCGCCCGGTAATCTTTAAGCTGGAGACGACACAAGAGGAAGAGTGACATTTTCCACATGATTTCCGTTCGGCTCTTAGAATGCCTCACTCTAATCATGTGGAAAATGAACATAAATTTTATAGGAGAAGCATCCATCGAACAAAGGGGGCTATCCAACGATTGTTTTCTATTCTTCTTTTATTTTGGCGATCTCTTTAGCCATTTTTTTCTTCAAAGTGAGATTACTCTGGCGTGCGATCATGATCCGCTGTGCCTGCGGTGACCCCGCACCGTGCATGGATTCTGTACGGTATCCGACGGCTGCGCTTCCAAGAGTCAGATTTTCAATCAGCCTCATGATGCGAAGTCTGTTTTCTGTGGAGACGCCTGACACTCCGCGGAGATACTTTTCAACATAAGCGCCCAGCTTCGGATCTTTCAGATCTTTTTCGGAAGGAGCGGTAACCATCAGACCTCCTGCGATATCTTCTGCAAGACGTGCGATTTCATATGGAAAGCGGGTAACATTCTGTTTACATACATTGGCCAGAAGCAGATCGATCAGATAGTTTCCGGACCTGGTGGCTGCACCTTCGGCAGAACATGCGATGCCGCAGCAGTACAGGGTTTCGTTTAAATGGGTCATTTCGATCAGCTTGTCTTTTACATGGGAGGCACGTCCCGCTCCATTGTATTCTGCTGCAGCTGCAGACGCACCGATCAGGACATCGCCAACACCAACTTTACATCCGCCGTAGGACTGTCTGTGGTATCCGGCAAAACGCTCCACCAGAACCCCGGCAAAATCATATTCCCCATTTAAGAAAATACGGTCGTTTGGCACAAAGACATTATCAAACACAACCAGAGCTTCCATTCCTCCGTATTCGGAATTTCCTACATCCATTTGAGAGCCTTCTAATTTTCTTGTATCACAGGACTGTCGTCCGACAATCATAAAAATGCCATCAGAGTCTGTCGGCACTGTAAAAGAAACTGCATAGTCTTTGTCATCTTCGCCCATGGCTATGGTAGGCATGACCAGCACTTCATGTGAGTTGATAATTCCGGTTTGATGGGCTTTGGCTCCACGGACGACGATCCCGTCAGGCCGGCGTTCCACGACATGCAGAAAAAGGTCAGGATCGGCCTGAGCATGAGGAGCAAGGGAGCGGTCTCCTTTTGGATCTGTCATTGCGCCGTCTGTGGTCAGATCCTTTTTCTGTGCATATTTTAAGAAGTTTTTAAAGTTTTCGTGGTAGCTGGTGCCGTATTTTTCATCCACCTCATATGTAGTACTGTAAACTGCATTAAACGCATCCATACCTACACAGCGCTGGAAACAGGCAGCGGTTTTTTGGCCGCACAGTCTCTGCATTTTCACTTTTTTAATCAAATCCCCGGCGCTTTGATGGATATGGGTAAAGCGGTTGATCTTTTCTCCTGTTTCAGAAGAAACTGCAGTCATCAGATCCTCATATTCCGGCATCTGTGCCAGGTCATAAGTCGCTTTTACAGAATTCAGGGACGGTCTTAAAATAGGATCATCCACCGGATGTTCAATTTTTTCCCCAAACATATAAACCTGAAGATTCAGTTTTCTCATGCTCTCCACATATTCGTTTCCTGTCATTAAAGCCATATGATCTTACCTTCCTTTCATAAACGGCGGAAGCTTTCTGCTCCCGAAAATAAGTTTGACATCAGAGTATATAGCAAAAAATGTGCCAAGTTTTTGGGAAACTGAAAAGCAATCGTTGGAGACATACCTGACAGAGATTATGTCTGTTTTTTCAGCAAGATAAAATATCTTTTGTGTTCAAGAAATGGAACAAAAAACAGTGATTATTTTATTTTTGGAACAATAGATGGGAGATTGTGCATAAAAGCAGGAGATGCCGGTTGGCATGGTATTTGCTATATATAAATATCAGGAGGTGATTGTGATGTTAAGGGAAATAGAGAAGGTGCTGGAAGAAGATGTGCGTCCATATTTGCTCGAACATGAAGGAAATGTCCGGATATCAGAATATAAAGAAGGTATTTTGAAAGTCCGCCTGACAGGACAGTGCTCCGGATGTCCATCCGCAGCCCTGACAACCGAAGAATTGATTGCAGAAGCGGTGAAAAAGAAAATACCTGAGGTAAAGGATGTAGTGCTGGTGAATGAGGTAAGTGATGACCTTATCGAAATGGCAAAAAAACTGATGAGCCATTCGGGAAAGCAGGGGGTGTCATGGAGATAGGGATAAAACACTGTCTGTTCCATATATGAAACAAATGAGCCGCGTAAACTTGGACGAAACTGCCCGGTGTGTTAAAATAAAACCAACGAATGATTCTTTTGAGAGAAGGAGAGAGAATGGACGGGAAGCAGGAAAAACCTCAGATTTTTTCAAATATACAGGAAGCCAGTGAGCGGCTGGATGCTATCATTGAGAATTCCTTCGATGGCATTTATATCACGGACGGCAGGGCAAACACAATCAAAGTCAATCGGGCATATGAGACGATCACCGGACTTGACAGAGCAGATATGCTCGGGAAAAACATGGAGGAACTGGAGCGCGGGAATGTAATTTCCGTGTCCGGTTCTCTTATGGCTATCAGGGAAAAAAGAGTGGTGACCCTGGAGCAGGAGTTTAAGACAGGAAAAAAGGCGGTCATAACAAGCAGCCCGATCTGCGACAAGGAAGGGCAGATCATCATGGTCGTCACAAATGTAAGGGACCTGACTGAGATTTATCATCTGAGAGAAGAAATGGGAAGGAAAAAACAGGAGGAAGAAAAACTCCGGCAGAAGCTCCGGCACGTCCAGGGGGAATTTTTCGGCAGCTGTATGGTGGCCCAGGATAAAAATACCCTGGATGCCTTGTTCTGGGCAGACAAAGTATCCGGGCTGGATGCAACGGTCATGCTGCTTGGGGAGACCGGAGTCGGAAAGGAAGAGTTCGCGAGATATATTTATCAGAACAGCAGGCGGAAAGACGGAAGTTTTATCAAAGTTAACTGCGGTGCAATTCCTCCCAATCTGTTGGAAAGTGAATTGTTCGGATATGAAAAGGGAGCATTCACGGGCGCCAGTAAAAACGGAAAGCTCGGTCTGTTTGAACTGGCAGATAAAGGAACCATTTTTCTCGATGAGATCGGGGAACTGCCGTTTGATATGCAGGTCAAGTTCCTGCGGGTTCTGCAGGAGCAGGAGGTGGAACGCATCGGAGGGAGCAGGCCGGTAAAGATCGATGTGAGAATTGTTGCGGCCACAAACCGGAATCTGGAAGAAATGGTGAAACAAAAAGCATTCAGGGAAGACCTGTTTTACCGTCTGATGGTATTTCCGATCCACATCCCGCCTTTGAGAGAGAGAAGAAAAGACATAGAGCCGCTTGCCAGGCTCTTTTTGGGACAGCTCAATAAGAAATACGGATTTCGGAAGGAGTTTACGTTTGAGGCTTTGGAACTGCTGAAGGAATACCGATGGCCGGGGAATATCAGGGAATTGAAAAATCTGGTTGAGAGGGCTGTGATCATCAGCAATGAGGACCTGATCGGACCGGAGAGTATCCCTGTAGAGACAGGGGAAAGAACACTTAAAGCAAAAAAACGGAAAAAAGAAAAGAGTACATCCATCGACCTGAAATCTGAACTTCACAGAATTGAACTTCAGTATATGGAACAGGCTTATAAAACATTTGGAAATGTGAGGGATGCAGCATTAAGCCTGGGGATGACAGCGCCGACCTTTGTGAGGAAACGGAAACAATATGCCGAAGAAAACAAATACCAGGTTCCCAATGGAAAAGCTGATTGAATGGGGTCTAATCGATATACGGGTAGAAGAGAATCAACGGTCGGTTGTCCGCTGGGGGAAGATCTTTTTATTATCCTAAGAAATTTGTAATATTTTCTGCATAGTTTTATCATACTTTTCTGGTATACTAAATCATATCAGGCAACAGGAAGGGAGAAACTATGAGAAAATTGGTATTCAATAAAAAGTTTTTGGCCGCAGTGGGGATTGTTCTGGCAGTGGGCGGATGCTTTTTTGTAAAGGGAAGGATGAATACAAAAGCTGCGGATGACAGCATTTTTGTTCAGAATATGAGCGTTCAGTACAAACAGTGCGAGGGAACTTCCAAAGAAATTCTGGAAGAAGATATCGACGAACATATCTCAGAGGAGATTATGGCGCTGGAGGAAAAGGGACATACCTACGAGATCGGCGAGGCCTTGTCCGCCAAAGACAGTGAGTTTATCCCGGTGATCAAGCAGATCAACGATGAGACTGCATATGAGGCCATCGGCGGAATCACAGTGAAAAATAAGAACTATGTCGTAAAGGTCAAATCGGCTCAGAAGATTACTGAGGAAGATGTGGAGAACGCACTGGAGGCGGTAAAGGACCAGTTAAACTAAATACAACATCAAAGATTTATACGAAGCACAGAGGAATTCCTTTTTAGCCGGGCGGCAGGAAGTTTTTCTCTGTGCTTTGTTTTATTGCCCGTATTCAGGCTCATATGTTATGATAAAATAAAATCAGCAGGAGGAGATTTATATGATTTTAATTAAAAACGGAAGAGTCATGGACCCGGAAACCGGATTTGATAAAGTGACTGATCTTGTTCTTTCTGGTGGAAAGATTAAAAGTATAGGAAATACAGAAACAGCAGATTTTGAGCAGATCATAGATGCAGAAGGTATGGTTGTGGCTCCTGGTCTGATCGATGTCCATGTGCATTTCAGAGACCCTGGATTTACACACAAAGAAGATATGCAGACCGGGAGCCGGGCGGCCCTTCACGGAGGTGTCACCACGGTGGTTTGTATGGCAAATACAAAGCCTGTGGTGGACAGCACGGAGATTCTGGATGATATTCTGAAACGGGCACAGAAACTGCCGGTCCGGCTTGTCCAGACTGCGGCGGTATCCAAAGGATTTAAAGGGAAAGAACTCGTTAACATGGAGGTGCTGAAAGCCCATGGGGCATTGGGATTTACAGATGACGGTCTTCCGCTCATGGACGAAGAGATCGTCCGTAGGGCTATGGAGACTGCGGCAAAACTTGATGTTCCGGTCAGTCTTCACGAGGAAGATCCGAAATATATTAAGCGCCCGGGAGTCAATGCCGGAAAGGTTGCCGAACAGCTTGAGTACGGCGGGGCTTCTGACGAAGCGGAGGCGGTGATGGTAGAGAGAGACTGCCGGCTGGCGCTGGAAACCGGGGCATCTGTGGATATCCAGCATATCAGTTCTGCCAAAGCCGTTGATCTTGTAAAGGATGCCAAAGCGAAAGGTGCTCATGTGACAGCGGAAGCTGCACCCCATCATTTTACGCTGACAGAAGAGGATGTTCTCACTTACGGCTCCCTGGCCAAGATGAATCCGCCGCTCAGGACAAAAAAAGACAGAGAGAGGATTATCGAGGGACTGAAGGAAGGCACCATAGAGATTATCGCCACAGACCATGCGCCTCACTCTGTGGAAGAAAAGGCAACAGGCCTTGAAAAGGCACCGAGCGGTATTACCGGACTGGAAACTTCTCTGGGACTTGGTATTACAAAACTGGTAAGGGAAGGACATTTAACTTTGATGGAACTCCTGGAAAAAATGACGGTCAATCCCGCAAAACTTTATCACCTGGAACAGGGAAGAATACAGGAGGGAAAACCGGCAGATTTGGTTCTGTTTAAAGAGGACGAGGAGTATATTGTAGAGAAGTTTTATTCCAAGGCCTCAAACTCACCGTTCAAAGGCTGGAAACTTTTCGGCAAGATTTATTACACAATCTGTAAAGGGAATGTTTACGATCTGTCACAAGATTAAAAACTTCATGTTAATGTCATAGTTCTGAGATATCTGCATGATATAATGATACTATAAACAAATTTCTGACTGATCATATAAAGCCGCTTTGACAGGGCAGATACGAAGGAGGGGTGTCTTATGAAAAGATACGGTATCTGTTTTACAAGTATCATTGTAGCTGTTGTTCTGTGTGCAGAACTCATCGGATTTCCGGTATCTGTTTCTGCCAATGAGCCTGAGAGTGCGGGAAATATCTCAGCGGACGTAAAAATAAAAAGAAGTGCTAAAGCGTCCGGAATGAATGAAGAAAATATGGAAGCGAGCCGGTTCAGCAGTATGGATGAGGCTTCCATGTATATGATGTACGGAGACGGCATGTATACTTTTACCCAGTCCTATCTGAGAGATCACAGTGACAGACTGGTCGAACTCAGGGTGAAGGAAGCGGGAAGTTTGATCCTTGTATCTTTTCAGGAAGAAGACAACGCACAGATGCCGTCTCTCCTGGATGGTCAGAAGCAGCCTGTGGGACAGCGGATACCGGATGGGGCCGTGAAACTTAAAGCAGAACCGGGAACCTATTATGTGAGGCTGCCGAAAGACTTTACCACGGTTTTTATCGCACCGTTTGTCATCAAAGATAACCCGCGTAAGCTATCCAATGAGGTTTCCTACATTCAGAGCGGACAGGGAAAATACACGTATCACTCCTTTACCATGGCAAAACGGGGGACAGCGGATATCACAGCATCTCCGATCGTGAAACAGAAAACTCCGGTTGTATTTTACGTCCAGAGAAGAGAAGACGGACGCTGGAAGAATATAGGACGGCAGCAGAAGTCTTATTTTACCAGTGATACAGGAACGGTTGTCTATGGACTGAAGAGGGGAACCTACCGGATTGCAGCAAAGGCAGACATAAAACAGGGATATTCACTCTGTGTGATCAAGACATTTATCCCGGCAAAGTATAAGACGAAGAAAACAAAAGCAAAGACGTTAAAAAGATTTCGGGAACAGTATGATTTGTATACAGTAACAGAAAGAGCGTCCAGATGGTACCGAATTTCAGTTCCGAAGAAACGGAAAAAGATATCAATGGAAGCAGAAACTTATATGAACTCCGGAAAGATCAGGTTTACTGTCTATAAAAAGGGCAGAAAAAAGCCTGTAAAATCTCTGACTTTGTCAGGAGAAAAAATCAAACGGTTCAGTTTTAAGGGCAGCAAAGGCACTTATTATATAAAGGTCGCAAAATCAGGAAGACAGACAAATGGGTCTTATTGGCTGTATCAGTATTGATCTGAGAATAAGAAGGAAAAAAAGAATCTATGAGCTGATCCATAGGTTCTTTTTTGTTTTTTTCATAAAAGTAAAATACCGATATGTTTTCTGTGAAGTTTTACTCAGATTTAACATAACCTGTCTTTTGAATTTTACATTGGACAAGTAAGATATGACTTGTAGCGATGAAAAGCCAAAAGGAGATTATTATGAGAAAGATGAGGAAAAGAATTTTAAGTGTTCTTCTGACAGCAGTGGCAGCGACAACTTTACTGGCAGGCTGCGGAGGCAAAGACGAAGGTAAAAAAGCAGCAGGTGAAGATATCACCGTTGTATCCAGAGAAGACGGATCCGGCACAAGAGGAGCGTTTATTGAGTTATTTGGGATCGAAGAAAAAGACAGTGACGGAAATAAGATAGATAACACGACAACGGAGGCAATGATCACCAACTCTACTTCCGTTATGATGACGACAATCGCCGAGAATGAGGCAGCAATCGGATACATATCTTTAGGGTCCTTAAATGATACAGTAAAAGCCCTGAAGATTGACGGAGCAGAGCCGAGTACCGAAAATGTAAAAAACAAGACTTATAAGATCGTGCGTCCGTTCAACATTGTGACAAATGAGAAGAAGCTGAGTAACCAGGCTAAAGATTTTATGAAATTCATAATGAGCAAAGAAGGCCAGGAAGTGGTCGCAGACAATGGATATATTACGGTCGATGACAAGGCTTCCGCATACAAAGCAGCCGGGGCAAAAGGCAAGATTGTTGTGGCAGGATCATCATCTGTTACCCCTGTCATGGAAAAGTTAAAAGAGGCCTATACGGCACTGAACAAAGATGTAAAGATCGAAGTTCAGCAGAGTGATTCTACAACAGGAGTGACTTCCACAGTGGACGGAGTCTGCGACATCGGGATGGCATCCAGAGAACTTGCAGACAGCGAGGTGAAAAAAGGCGTGAAGCCTACAGTCATCGCACAGGATGGAATCGCAGTGATCGTAAACAAGAAAAACGAGGTATCTGAACTTAAAAGTGACCAGATAAAAGGTATTTTTACAGGTGAAGTGATTTCCTGGGGCGACGTGAAATAAAGCTATATAGTGCAAATAGAGAGATAGTGGGGAAATAAAGATGAAACAGTACAAAGAAAAGATCATGAAAGGCGTATTCCTGACCGCAGCCTGTACTTCCATACTGGCAGTCATACTGATATGTGCATTCCTGTTCATGAACGGCTTACCCGCTATTGGGGAGATCGGACCGGTAAAATTTCTGGTCGGAGAGCGATGGATGCCAAAGAATGGATTCTTTGGCATCTTCCCAATGATCATGGGAAGCCTTTATATCACAGCGGGAGCCATCATCGTGGGTGTCCCTGTCGGAATCTTTACGGCGGTCTTCATGGCAAAGTTCTGCAGCGGGAAGCTTTATAAAATACTGAAGCCGGCAGTGGATCTTTTGGCAGGAATTCCATCTGTGGTTTATGGCTTCTTCGGCATGGTCGTTTTGGTGCCGATGGTCAGAAATATTTTTGGCGGCAACGGAAACAGTATTCTTACGGCGTCACTGCTTTTAGGGATCATGATTCTGCCGACGATTATCGGTGTTTCTGAGAGTGCCATCCGTGCAGTGCCGGACAGCTATTACGAAGGTTCACTGGCCCTGGGGGCGAGCCACGAGAGAAGTGTGTTTTTTACAGTACTGCCTGCGGCGAAATCCGGTATTTTGGCAGGTGTGGTGTTAGGGATTGGAAGAGCCATAGGAGAGACTATGGCGGTTGTCATGGTTGCGGGAAACCAGGCCAGGATGCCGATGGAACTTGCTAAGGGAGTCAGGACACTGACGGCGAATATCGTATTGGAAATGGGATATGCCACGGATCTGCACAGAGAAGCGCTGATCGCCACGGCTGTGGTGCTGTTTGTCTTTATCCTGCTGATTAACCTTTCTTTTTCTGCATTAAAACATAAGGAGGAATTCTGATGGAGGCGATGACAGCAAAGCCATTAAACGGTATAAAACAGGTGAATAAGGTCACAAGGAAACAGAGATTTTCTTCTTACAAAAGAACTCCGCTCTCTCTGCTTCTGTATCTGCTGGTGCTGATATCCACGGTCTTTACGGCGGGAATTTTGATCTATCTGATCGGATATATTTTGGTGCATGGGGTTCCGTATCTTACAAAAGATCTGTTTTCTTTAAAATACACATCGACGAATGTATCACTTTTTCCGGCCATGGTCAACACGGTCAGCATGACAGCACTGGCGCTCTTATTTGCAGTGCCGCTGGGAATCTTTTCTGCGATTTATCTTGTGGAATATGCCAAGAAGGGAAACCGGCTTGTGGGGATCGTCAGGATTACTGCCGAAACTCTTTCAGGAATTCCGTCGATTGTATATGGACTGTTTGGTATGCTGTTCTTTGTGACCACATTAAAATGGGGACTGTCCATTTTATCGGGAGCCGCAACACTGGCGATTATGATTCTGCCGGCTGTGATGAGAACCAGCGAGGAGGCATTAAAATCTGTCCCGGATTCTTTCAGGGAAGGAAGCTTCGGGCTTGGAGCGGGAAAACTTAGGACGGTCTTTCAGATCGTGCTTCCGTCTGCGGTGCCCGGCATTTTGTCCGGAGTCATATTGGCAGTGGGAAGAATCGTAGGAGAGACGGCGGCGCTGATGTATACAGCCGGAACAGTGGCAGAGATACCATCCAATGTGATGGGTTCCGGGAGAACATTATCAGTCCATATGTATGCACTCTCCAGCGAGGGTTTGCACGTCAATCAGTCTTACGCCACAGCGGTGGTTCTGCTGATCGTAGTGATCGTCATTAACGCGGTGTCGACATTTATTGCCAAGCGGATAACGAAAGGATAGAACATGGAATCTAAAATCAAAGTACAGAATCTGGATTTATATTACGGGGATTTTAAAGCGCTCAAAGCGATCAATCTTGATATTTCCCCGAATGAGATCACGGCATTTATCGGTCCGTCCGGCTGTGGAAAATCTACACTTTTAAAGTCATTAAACCGTATGAATGATTTGGTGGAAGGATGTAAGATTACGGGAAAAGTCACTCTGGACGGAGAAGATATTTACGGAGATATGGACATTAATCTGCTCAGGAAACGGGTGGGTATGGTATTTCAGAAACCGAATCCGTTTCCTATGAGTGTCTATGACAATGTAGCCTACGGACCGAGGACACATGGAGTCAGGAACAAAGCGCAGCTGGATGAGATCGTGGAGAAATCTCTGAGAAACGCGGCAATCTGGGATGAACTGAAGGACCGACTGAAAAAAAGTGCCATGGGCCTTTCGGGAGGCCAGCAGCAGAGACTCTGTATCGCCAGGGCTCTGGCAGTGGAGCCGGAGGTGCTCCTGATGGATGAGCCGACGTCTGCCCTGGACCCGATTTCCACCTCAAAGATCGAGGACCTTGCGGCAGAACTGAAATCCAAGTATACTATCATTATGGTAACCCATAATATGCAGCAGGCCGTCCGTATTTCCGATAAGACCGCATTTTTCCTCTTAGGGGAAGTCGTAGAGTATGGAAAGTCCGATCAACTGTTTTCCATGCCGAAAGATCAAAGAACAGAAGACTATATTACAGGAAGGTTTGGTTGATATGAGAAATCGGTTTGACAGACAGCTTGAACAGCTGAATATTGAAATGATCGAGATGGGTGCCCTCTGTGAGGATATGATTCATCTGGCAGGGAAATTGGTAGATACAAAGAGCAAAGAGATGATTTCAAGGATCAATGATCTGGAAGAAGAGATCAATCAGAAAGAGCGGGACATAGAGAGACGATGTATGAAGCTTCTGCTCCAGCAGCAGCCGGTGGCCGGGGATTTGAGGGTGATTTCAGCAGCGCTTAAAATGGTTTCTGATATGGAACGGATCGGGGATCAGGCTGTGGATATCGCGGGCATTGTAAAAAAGAGTGATGTGGTGACTGTGATGAATCATCACACCCATGTTCTGATGATGGCTGCAAGAACGCTCGCCATGGTCACAAAAGCTGTGGATTCTTTTGTAAAAAAAGATCTGGATGCGGCCAATGAGGTGATCAAAGCAGACGACGAGGTGGACGCTCTGTTCTCAAAGGTGAAAAAAGAAGTGATCTCTTTGATTCATGAGGACCCGGAAAAAGGAGAGGCCTGTGTAGCGATTGTCATGATTGCCAAGTATTTTGAGCGGATCGGCGATCACGCCAGCAATATCGCCGAATGGGTAGAATTCTCTATGACCGGGGAATATAAAGGAGGAAGTTTGTGATTTATATTGTCGAGGACGATGCGAACATACGGGAACTTGTCATTTATACTCTTCAGAGTACAGGATTTGATGCGGGGGGATATGAAAGCGGCATCAGCTTTTTTAAAGATCTTTCGGCTGGAAAGATTCCTGAACTGGTGCTTCTGGACATTATGCTTCCTGGGGAAGACGGCATTAGTATTTTAAGGAAGATCAGGAGCAATCCTGAGACAAAGCATATCCCGGTGATCATGATGACGGCGAAGGGCGCCGAGTATGACAAGGTGCTGGGCTTAGACAGCGGAGCGGACGATTATATTACAAAACCTTTCGGCATGATGGAACTGGTATCCCGGATCAAAGCGGTTTTAAGGCGGGTAAAAAAAGAGGAGCCGACGGAAGAACTTTCGGCAGGAAATCTCTATATCCATGTGGGAAAGCATAAGGTGCTGGCAGACGGTGAAAAGGTGGAGCTGACCTACAAAGAGTTCCGCCTGCTCTGTATGCTGATGGAGAGCAAAGGCAATGTGCTCACCAGAGACCAGCTTCTCACAAATATTTGGGGTTATGATTTTGACGGCGAGACCCGGACGGTGGATGTCCATATCCGTACCCTGCGCCAGAAGCTTGGAGAATGCGGATCTATGATCGAAACTGTGAGAGGGATCGGTTACCGCATTGGAGGAAATGAATGAAGCGTAAGATATTTCTGAATATGAGCTACATTGCCCTGATCACGGTGGTGTGCACTACGGTATTTTTATCTGTGGTCGCTTACGGAAGATATATGTCCCAGGTAAAAGAGGGAATTCAGAACGAGGCCGGATATATGGCGGAGTCCCTGAACCAGCATGAGAACCAGAGTCTGGATGCATACAAAGATATCACGATCAGCAGGATCACGCTGATCGCTGCGGACGGGAAAGTCCTGTATGACAGTACGGGAAAAGAAAAGTCCATGAGCAATCACAGAAATAGAAAAGAGTTCAAAGAAGCGGAAAAAAATGGGGCCGGCGAGAGTACAAGGATTTCTAAGACCCTCAAAAAACAAACGTATTACTATGCTGTAAAGCTTTCGGACGGCAGTGTCTTACGGCTCAGCCGGGAGACTCAGACTATTTTTAATCAGGTGGAGGGCGTACTGCCTGTTCTGATTTTAATGATGGCAGTGGTTTTTGTTTTGGCGCTGGCCCTTTCAAGACTCCTCACCGGAAGGATTATTGAGCCGATCAACCGGATCAACCTGGAGCATCCGGAAGATGAAAATACCTATGACGAGCTGTCACCTCTGCTGGTGAGGATTCACCGGCAGAATGAAGCGATCAAAGAAAAGATCAGAGAGATCAAGGAAAAGCAGATCGAGTTTACGACGATTACAGAAAATATGAGCGAAGGCTTTCTGATCCTCAATGATAAATCTGTGGTGCTTTCTTACAATACGAGTGCTCTTCGGATTCTTGACATCAGGGAAGATCAGTGCAGCAACCAGAATGTATTGTCCATTAACCGCAGCCATGAATTCCGCAGGGCGGTGGAGGCAGCTTTGAATGGTGAGGCTTTTGAGGAAGTGATGGAATTTCGCGAGCGCAAGTACCTGCTGATGGCCAATCCGGTGACGGTATCAGGCGCAGTGAAAGGAGCGGTGCTGATGATGATTGATGTGACAGAAAAAGAAGAAAGAGAAGAACTGAGAAAAGAATTTTCTGCCAATGTATCTCATGAGCTGAAGACTCCGCTGACGACGATTTCGGGATATGCGGAGCTTATGAAAGACGGACTCGTAAAGCAGGAGGATGTAGGCCGGTTCTCGGAAAAGATTTACACAGAGGCCAGAAGGCTCATTTCCATGATAGAGGGTATCATCAAACTGTCCAGACTGGATGAAAATCAGATTATACAGGAAAAAGAAGAGGTTGATCTGTATCAGCTGGCTTTGGAGATCAAAAACTCTCTTTCTATGAAAGCGGCAGAGGAAGGAATTGACATTCAGGTTCTCGGCTCACCGTGTAAAGTCTCAGGGGTACGCCAGATCTTATACGAAATGCTGTATAATCTCATGGAAAATGCAGTTAAGTACAATGACAGGGGAGGTCATGTGTTTGTAACCGCCGCTGTCATGGAAGGGCGGGCTGCCGTGATTGTAGAAGATGACGGTATCGGCATTCCGCCGGAAGATGCGGACCGTATTTTTGAACGTTTTTACCGGGGAGATAAAAGCCACTCCAGCGAGAGGGAAGGAACGGGACTTGGACTTTCTATCGTAAAACACGGAGCAAAATACCACGGCGCAAAGATCGAAGTGGAAAGTGAAGTAGGCAGGGGAACAAAAATTGCAGTTATTTTTTAGCCTAAAAGAGGCGGTCCTTTTTGGATCGTCTCTTTTTTTCTCCTTCTTTTTATGTTATGATTTCAGTTAAGTATGACATTTTCCACATGATTTCCGTTCGGCTCTTAGAATGCCTCACTCCAATCATGTAGAAAATGGACATAATGTCTGCTGGAAAGGTATTCTTCGAATAAAATGGACTATTCAAAGTAAAATTTCTTTATTCGTCGGCTTTTTCCAGAAGAAACTATGTCCATCTCGTCCATTTTCATTAATATAAAGGAGAATTGACATGATCAATGAATTAGTAAAAAAAATAAAACAGCTGGATGCACCGATCGTGGTGGGACTGGACCCGATGCTTGATTATGTGCCTGACCAGATAAAGAAGAAAGCATTTGACGAATTCGGTGAAACTTTGAAGGGTGCCGGGGAAGCAGTCTGGCAGTATAATAAAGGAATTATTGACACTACATACGACCTGATTCCGGCGGTAAAGCCTCAGATTGCTATGTACGAGCAGTTCGGGGTGGAGGGCCTCATTGCTTTTCATAGAACCTGTGAATATGCAAAGGAAAAGGGACTTGTGGTGATCGGCGATATTAAGAGGGGCGATATTGGCTCCACATCAGCGGCCTATGCGGTGGGACATGCCGGAGCAGTACAGGTGGGCAGCAAAAAATACCGCGGATTCGATGAGGATTTTCTGACGGTAAATCCATACCTTGGCAGTGACGGTATTCTGCCTTTTATTGATGTATGCAAAGAGGAGAAGAAGGGTCTGTTTATTCTGGTCAAGACGTCCAATCCTTCCAGCGGAGAATTTCAGGATCAGCTTGTAGATGGAAAACCGTTATACGAACTGGTGGCAGAGAAAGTGGCTGTGTGGGGCGAAAGCCATATGGGAGACAATTACAGCTATATCGGAGCCGTCGTAGGGGCAACTTATCCGAAAATGGGAGAAGTCTTAAGAAAAATCATGCCGAAAAACTACATTCTGGTTCCGGGATACGGTGCGCAGGGAGGGAAAGCAGAGGACTTAAAACCGTTCTTTAATGAGGACGGGCTGGGAGCCATCATCAATTCTTCCAGAGGCATCATCTGTGCGTACAAACAGGAACAGTACAGCAGCTTTGGGGCTGAGAATTATGCAGATGCATCCAGACAGGCGGTGCTGGATATGAAAGAAGATTTGAAAAAAGCATTTGTAAAATAAGGAGAAGTATATGGGAAAACAGAACATAAAGGCTGAAATCCTCAGCCAGAAGAAGCTTTCCGCAGATATTTTTGACATGACGCTGAATGTTGGAGATATGGCCAGGGAGGCTGTGCCGGGTCAGTTCGTATCTGTCTACGTCAACGACGGAAGCAAACTTTTGCCGAGACCGGTCAGTATCTGTGGTATTGAAAGAGAACAGGGCACAATCAGGCTTGTATACCGGATTGCGGGCAGGGGAACGGAACTTTTAAGTACCTATGAAGCAGGAACCCGGATAAACGTGCTGGGTCCCCTGGGCAATGGATTTACAATGAAAAAAGAAAAAGCGATCTTGATCGGCGGAGGCATTGGGATTCCTCCGATGCTGGAACTTGCAAAACAGCTGGGCTGTGAGAAAAGCATCGTGCTCGGCTATCGGGATCAGGATACTTTTTTAAAGGAAGAATTTGAGCCATACGGCGATGTCTATGTCTCAACAGAAGACGGTTCTTTGGGGACAAAAGGAAATGTGATTGATGCCGTCAGAGAACAGGCGGTACAGGGTGCTGTCATTTATGCCTGCGGACCGACACCTATGTTAAAAGGTGTCAAAGCTTATGCGGCGGAAATGGGGCTGGAAGCCCAGATTTCTCTGGAAGAGCGAATGGCATGCGGCATCGGTGCGTGTCTTGCGTGTGTCTGCAAATCAAAAGAAGTGGATGGGCATACCCATGTCCATAATAAGCGGGTCTGCAAGGATGGGCCTGTATTTGACGCAAAGGAGGTAGAACTCTGATGAATTTGGGAGTAGAGATCGCAGGAGTTTCTTTAAAGAATCCGGTGACCACAGGCTCCGGGACTTTCGGTTCCGGGAAGGAATACAGTGAATTTGTCGATCTGTCCAGCCTTGGAGCGGTGACGACAAAAGGTGTTGCCAATGTGCCCTGGCCGGGCAATCCGACGCCGAGAGTTGCTGAGACCTACGGAGGTATGCTCAATGCGGTAGGACTTCAGAATCCGGGTGTTGACGTGATGATTAAGAGAGATCTGCCGTTTTTAAAGGAGGCAGGAGCCACTGTGATCGTCAATGTCTGCGGAAAAACTACCGAGGATTATCTTGAGGTAGTGGAACGGCTGTCTGACCAGCCCGCAGATCTTCTGGAGATCAATGTTTCCTGCCCGAATGTGAAAGAGGGAGGCATTGCTTTCGGTCAGGATCCAAAAGCATTGTACGAGATTACAAAAGCAGTAAAGGCAAAGGCAAAGCAGCCGATTATCATGAAACTGAGTCCCAATGTGACAGATATTAAAGAAATGGCAAAGGCCGCAGAGGCTGCGGGAAGTGATGCGCTGTCTCTGATTAATACTCTGACCGGAATGAAAATTGATATTGAGAAGAGGGATTTTCTTCTGGCAAATAAAACAGGGGGACTCTCAGGGCCGGCCATCAAGCCGGTGGCAGTGCGAATGGTATATGAGGTGTGCAGTACGGTGAAGATTCCGGTGATCGGAATGGGAGGAATCCTTACTGCAGAGGATGCCCTGGAGTTTATCATGGCCGGAGCCGCTGCGGTAGCTGTAGGAACAGCGAATTTTACGGATCCGTGCGCGACTGTCAAAGTGATCGAGGGGATAAAGTCTTACATGGAACGCCATAACATAGAAGATATCCGGGAATTGATCGGATGTGTAAAGTAAACTGCAAAAGATGACGGAAGTGAGGTCAGCATGAATATATTATTTTTCTTGACGCCGAAGGAAGATGTGTCATATCTGCCGGAAGATTATACTTTGAGACAGGCGCTGGAGAAAATGAAATACCATGGATACTCGGCAGTTCCTATATTGACCGGCGACGGAAAGTATGTGGGAACCGTGACGGAGGGGGACCTTCTATGGGCAATGACGGATGATGCCGGATTTGACCTTGAGAAGGCAGAACTGATCTTTTTAAAAGATATGAAGCGCAGAAGGGACAACAGGCCCGTGACAATCAATACAGATATGGATGACCTGGTGGATGTGATCAAAGACCAGAATTTTGTTCCGGTCATCGACGATGAACAGAGGTTTATTGGGATCGTCACAAGAAAAGATGTGATCGGGTTTTATTACAGAGAATATCAGAAGGCTGAACATAAGGAGGAACATGATGGAACAGTATAAAAAAGAGTTTATTGAATTTATGATCGACTGCAACGTTTTGAAATTCGGAGATTTTGTGACCAAAAGCGGAAGAAACACGCCGTTCTTTGTAAATACGGGATTTTATCGGACCGGTGCCCAGTTAAAGAAGCTTGGAACTTATTATGCAAAGGCCATTGAGGCGAAATTCGGATTTGACTTTGATGTCTTGTTCGGACCCGCATACAAGGGAATCCCGCTGAGTGTAGCCGCCGCCATTGCAATCTCTGAAACCTATGGGAAGGATATCAAATACTGTGCAAACCGCAAGGAAGTAAAAGATCACGGGGACACAGGAATCCTGCTTGGAAGTCCGATCGAAGACGGAGATAAGGTCGTGATCATTGAAGACGTGACCACAGCCGGAACCTCCATCCAGGAAACACTTCCGATCGTGAAAGCCCAGGGTGATGTGGATGTATTGGGGCTCGTGGTTTCTGTGGACCGGATGGAACGGGGACAGGGAACAAAGAGCGCCCTGGAAGAGATCCGTGAAAATTACGGGCTGGAAACTACGGCCATCGTAACGATGCAGGAAGTGGTGGAACACTTGTATAATAAACCTTATAATGGAAAAGTTATTATCGACGATACATTAAAGGCAGCTATTGACGCATACTATGAGAAGTATGGCGTTCAATAAAGAAGGGTTTATTTGTGACAAGAAAAAAGAAAAGGGCAGCCAGGTTTGGCTGCCGGATTTTATTTTATTTGTATCTCATTGTGATGTTTTATTTTGTGCTGTTCAGTGAGCGTTACGGCAGAGAGACTGGGTATGATACATCCCATGTAAATCTGGAATTGTTTAAAGAGATCAAACGGTTCTGGATGTATCGATCCCTGCTTACCCCGGAGGCATTTATAACAAATTTGGTCGGAAATGTTTTTGCATTCAGTCCGTTTGGATTTCTGCTGCCTGTCATGACAGAGAAAAAACGGGGACTGATAAAAGTTGTCCTCGGATCATTTTTATTCAGTTTGATCATTGAAAGCTGCCAGTATATTTTTAAGGTTGGGGTCTTTGACGTGGACGACTTACTGTTAAACACGATTGGCGGACTGATCGGTTATATCATCTACAAAATTTCCGTCACGATTTACCGGAGGAAATAATATGCGGGTTAATAAAAAGAAACGTCAGGCCTATCGTCCGTCGGATCACGTTGTATCCAGGGAGTCAGCAGTTTCCAGTATTCTCGGAGCCATAGGAATTTTCGGCTATCTTATTTTAGTCGGAGCTTCCTTTCAGGCGGCCGGAAACGGGGGAATACTGCTCGGCGCAGCTGCGTGGGTGCTGTTTGGCATCTCTGTCTTTGGAATGATGCTGGCAGTGCGCAGCTATCATGATACGGCATCCATCAGGGTCTGGAAAGTGGTCGGAAGTATTACAAACGGAGCGGTGCTTTTGTTTTCAGCTGCTTTGTTTGTGATCGGATTGATTTAGGAGGGAGTTATGGAACGACTTAAGAAACAGATGGAGTTTATCATAGAGGTGGATAAGCTCAAAGACATTATTCGTCAGACGAATCTGACAAATGGGGAAAGAAAAGAAAATGATGCGGAGCATTCATGGCATCTGGCACTGATGGCTGTTTTTCTATCTGAATATGCAAAGGAACCGGTGGATGTCCTTCAGGTGATCAAGATGGTTCTGATCCATGATCTGGTGGAAATCGATGCAGGAGACACTTATTTGTACGACGAAGCCGGAAATGGTACGAAAGCGGCAAGAGAACAGAAAGCGGCGGAACGGATCTTCAACATTCTTCCCGGAGATCAGGCAGAAGAGCTGTTTCAACTGTGGCAGGAATTTGAGGACCGTAAAACACCGGAATCCAAGTTTGCGAATACACTGGACCGGATTCAGCCGGTTCTTTTGAATGATGCCACAGAGGGAAGGGCCTGGAGAGAACATGACGTCTGCATTGACCAGATTATGAGCAAAAATGAGTATACCAGTCAGGGATCTGATGTACTCTGGGCGTATATTCAGGAAGTTTTTGAGAAAAATATAGAAAACGGAAATATTAAAAGGAGCTTATAACGTGGATGAATTATTAATGGAACGCCATTTTCTGAACCAGGAAAGGCTCAAGGCTATTTTACAGGAAGACTCTGTAAAAGAGCCTTTTTTGGATTATTTCAGAAAAATGGCGGAGAGGCTTTTATTTGCCGACGAAGTATATGGAACAAAAGACAAACAGCTGTTTCAGCTGAAAGAGTGGAACAAAGAGTGGTATGAGCAAATTCTGCCGTCTGAGTATGATGTATGCTATGGAAATCCGGACTACGCCCGGAATGTTTTTGGGGAAGAGTTCGGGGATATTTTGTGCTTTTTGTATGCAGAAATCCAGGGCTGCTTTGTTTATGCGGTGGAAGGACAGCTGTTTGAGCTGACAATTATGAATGAACTGTTTTTAGAAATCTATCAGCTGTTTCTGGAAGGGGATGTACAGAGAAAGACGGCAAAACAGGTCATCTTTGACCATATGAGAGATTACAGCCAGGAACTCTGCTATAACCGTGTCAGGGAGCAGCTGGATCCGTGTGTGTCTTCTGCATCAGATATTGTGATGAAGGAGGATCTGGACAATACGGATGTTCTATATCTGTATGGTGAGTATGTCTCAGAAAATGAGACAAAGATGCTTTCTTTTTTAAACAGTCTTCCTAAGGAACGGATGAAAGAGATTGCCAAAACTTTTGTGGACGGATATCACGATGGCTTTATTATCAACAACATTGATATGTCAAAAAAAACAACCGTAAATATCCGGTATCATCTCGGGTTCGAACCAATCATCAGGGAGGCTGCACTGCAGTTTCAAGAGATCGGGCTGACTCCGATTCTGTACCGGGGCACTACGGGTGTGATTACAAGAGGGATGTCAAAAGTCGGGTACATTTCCACAAGTCCAAACCCTCAGTTTGAGTATGACCACAGATTTGACCAAGCGCTGTTTTTTAACAAAGCGTTTATGAGCCACAAGCTGGAAAGCTATCGGAATGCCTATGAAAAATTGAAGGAGGAGGCTGCAGCATTTGCAGGACCTGCATGCATGGAGACGTTCGGGGAACTGCCGTTTACGCCGGAGAATAAAGAGACTGCTCTGCGTCTTTCCGAGAAGCAGCAAAAGCTTTCTGTGGAGTACCAGAATGAGTCCGGCAGGATTGCCAACGAGTATATGAAACCGGAGGAGCGGAGTTTTACGATCATCGCATATCCGATCCCGGAAATAGGGGAAAACTTCGAAGCAATCTTCGAGGAGGTGGCTAAGGTCAATACGCTGGACAAAGAAAAATATAAGAAAATCCAGCAGCATCTGATCGATGCCCTGGACCAGGGTGTGGAAGTCCATATAAAGGGAGCGGGAGAGAACGAAACAGACCTCTATGTGGCCATGCACGAGCTGGAAGATCCTGAGAAGGAGACTAACTTTGAAAATTGTCTGGCAGATGTAAACATTCCGGTTGGTGAGGTGTTTACTTCACCGAAATTAAACGGAACCAGCGGAGTGCTTCATGTGAGTGAGGTCTATTTAAGAGATCTGAAGTTTATCGATCTGAGACTGGTTTTCAAAGACGGTATGATTACAGAGTATTCCTGCCGGAATTTCGATTCGGAAGAAGATAATAAGGCATATATAAAGCAGAACCTTCTCTATAACAGGGAGACTCTTCCCATGGGAGAGTTTGCTGTCGGAACCAATACTACGGCCTATGCCATGGCACAGAAGTTTGGGATTTTATATCAGCTTCCAATCCTGATCGTCGAAAAAATGGGACCTCATTTTGCAGTGGGAGACACCTGTTACAGCCACAGCGAAGCAACCGAGCTTCACAATCCTGACGGAAAAGAGATTGTGGCAAAGAGCAACTGTTTTTCAGAAAAAGGAGAATATTTTAACTGTCATACGGATATCACCATTCCTTATGAGGAGCTGGATTCCATCTGCGTGATCGGCCTCGGCGGCAGGAAAACGGCTTTGATAAAGGAAGGAAAATTTGTCCTCCCGGGCACAGAAATCCTGAACGAACCATTGACGTAACCGGATACAGTGGGTAGAATAAAAGAAAACAAATCGAATTATGACAAAGGAGACAGAATTATGGCAAAAGTAGCGATTGTTATGGGGAGCGATTCCGATATGCCTGTGATGAGCAAGGCGGCAGATTTTTTAGAGGAGATGGGGATTGACTTTGAGATGACCATTATTTCTGCTCACAGAGAACCGGATATTTTCTTTGAGTGGGCAAAAGGAGCCGAGGAGCGCGGAGTCAAGGTTATCATCGCAGGTGCAGGGAAAGCAGCACATCTTCCGGGAATGTGTGCAGCACTGTTCCCGATGCCGGTCATCGGAATTCCGATGAAAACTTCCGATCTTGGGGGAGTGGATTCTCTTTACTCCATTGTTCAGATGCCGTCCGGAGTTCCGGTTGCATCCGTTGCTATCAACGGAGGGCAGAATGCAGGAATCCTTGCAGCACAGATTTTGGCTTCGTCTGATGCCGGTCTTCTTCAGAAACTGAAAGATTACAGGACAACAATGAAAGAATCTGTAGTAAAGAAGGCCGATAAGCTTGACCAGGTTGGCTATAAGAACTATGAATAAGAAAAGACTTGCAGCCGTACTTTTATGTACGGCTGTTTGTGCCGGACTTGCAGGGACTGCATTACAAAATCGGGATACTCTGGCGGGGACACGCCAGATCACGGTGGCGATCGATGCCGGACATCAGAAAAAGGGTGACACCAGGAAAGAGCCAATCGGACTGGGTTCCCGGAGGAAGAAAGCAAAAGCGGCATCAGGTACACAGGGAGCAGCGACGAAAGTACCGGAATCAAAGCTGACCCTCAGTGTGGCCAAGAGACTCGAGCAGGAGCTTAAAAAAAGGGGCTATAAAGTCTACATGGTAAGAAGAAAGCAGAACGTCAACATCAGCAATAAGAAAAGAGCGCTGCTGGTGAATAAAAGCGGCGCCGATATCTGTATCCGTCTTCATGCAGATGCGTCGGGAAAAAGAGTACGCGGTGCCTCAGCATTATACCCGACCAAGAACAATCCCTATGTAAAAAAGCTGAGCAAACGCAGCAGGAAGCTGTCCGGGGATGTGCTGAAAAAATACTGCAAAGCTACCGGGATCAGAAACCGGGGACTTTCAGGGCGGAATGATCTGACGGGCACTAACTGGAGCAAAGTCCCGGTGACACTAATCGAAATGGGATTTATGACGAATAAAAAAGAAGACAAAAAGATGCAGAAGAGTTCTTTTCAGAAAAAGATGGCGAAAGGAATTGCAGACGGCGTTGACAGTTATTTTGGAAAATAGACAGGACCTGTCCCGGGGATCGGGTCTGAGTTTAAAAAGATATACTTTTTAGGAGGATAAAAATGGATTACAAAAAGGCAGGAGTGGATATCGAAGCAGGTTACCAGTCCGTAGAACTCATGAAAAAGCACGTACAGGCCACAATGAGAGAGGAAGTTTTGACAAACATCGGAGGATTTTCCGGGGCTTTTTCATTAAAGAAGTTTAAGGACATGGAAAATCCAACTCTTGTATCCGGCACCGACGGGGTTGGAACAAAGTTAAAGCTTGCTTTCCTTATGGATAAGCATGATACGATCGGGATTGACTGTGTGGCGATGTGCGTCAATGATATCGCGTGTGCAGGCGGGGAGCCATTATACTTTCTTGATTATATCGCATGCGGAAAAAATTTTCCTGAGAAGATCGCTACCATCGTAAGCGGGGTGGCAGAGGGCTGCAGACAGTCTGATGCGGCACTGATCGGCGGGGAGACTGCCGAGATGCCGGGATTTTATCCGGAAGACGAATATGATCTGGCTGGTTTTGCCGTGGGAATCGTAGACGAGAAGGACCTGATTACCGGAAAAGAGATCAAAGAGGGAGACGTGCTGATCGGCATCGCATCCTCAGGAATCCACAGCAACGGGTATTCTCTGGTGCGCAAAGTGTTCGATATGTCAAAAGAATCACTGGAGACTTACCATGAAGAATTAGGAACAACTCTCGGGGAAGCGCTCCTGGCACCTACGAAGATCTATGTCAAAGCACTGAAGGCGATCAAAGAAGCGGGTGTGGAAATCAAAGGCTGCAGCCACATTACCGGAGGCGGTTTTTATGAGAACATTCCAAGAATGCTTCCGGACGGGGCACATGCGGTGGTCCACAAGGACGCATATGAAGTGCCTGCGATCTTTAAGCTGCTTGCAGAAACCGGGGATATTGACGAAAAGATGATGTATAATACATACAACATGGGAATCGGCATGATGGTGGCCGTGGACGAAAAGAGCGTCAACGATACGCTGGAAGCCCTGGAACGTGCCGGGGAAACGGCATTTGTAGTAGGTGAGATCAAAGCCGGTGAAAAAGGTGTGACGGTATGTTAAGAGTCGCAGTATTAGTGTCTGGAGGCGGAACCAACCTGCAGGCTGTAATTGACGCCATTGAGGAAGGACGGATTTCCAATGCCCGGATCGACGTGGTGATCAGCAATAATAAAAAGGCCTATGCATTGGAGCGTGCCAGGAAGCATGGAATCCAGGCAGTGGGACTGTCACCGAAAGATTTTGAGAACAGAGATTTGTTTAACGAAGCACTTTATCAGGAGCTGGCTGGCAGAGAGATTGATCTTGTAGTGCTGGCCGGATGTCTCGTAGTAATACCTGATAAAATCATCCGTGAGTTTGAAAACAGGATCATCAACATTCATCCGTCTCTGATTCCGTCTTTCTGCGGGAAAGGGTGCTATGGACTGAAAGTCCATGAACAGGCGCTTCAGAGAGGTGTCAAAATTTCAGGCGCCACCGTTCATTTTGTAGATGAAGGTACGGATACGGGTCCGATCATTATGCAGAAGGCTGTAGAGGTAAGAGACGATGACACACCGGAAGTTCTGCAGAGACGGATCATGGAACAGGCGGAGTGGGTGATCCTTCCTGAGGTGATCAATCTGATCGCAGAGGGAAGAGTTTCAGTTTCAGAAGGACATGTAAAGATTAAGAAATAAAAGAAAGGATAAAAGGATGGATATACTGATTGTTGGCAGCGGAGGACGAGAACATGCCATTGCCTGGGCAGCGGCAAAGAGCCCGAAAGCAGACAAAATTTACTGTGCCCCTGGGAACGCGGGTATTGCGGAGTTTGCAGAGTGCGTGGACATCAAAGCCATGGAGTTTGACAAACTGGTGGCGTTCGCAAAGGAAAAACAAATCGGTCTGACGATCATCGGAATGGATGATCCGCTTGTTGGAGGTGTCGTAGACGCTTTTGAAGCCGAAGGACTCAGAGTGTTCGGTCCCCGCAAAAATGCGGCGATCATCGAGGGTTCCAAGGCGTTTTCCAAAGATCTGATGAAAAAATACAATATTCCAACAGCATCCTATGAGAATTTCACCGATCCAGAGCAGGCACTCGCTTACCTCGAGAACGTTAAGATGCCGATCGTACTCAAGGCTGACGGACTGGCACTGGGCAAGGGAGTTTTGATCTGTGAGACTCTGGAGGAAGCAAAGGCGGGCGTTAAGACTTTAATGCTGGACAAACAGTTTGGGGATGCCGGCAATGAGATCGTTATCGAAGAGTTTATGACCGGCAGAGAAGTTTCTGTATTGGCTTTCTGCGACGGAAAGACCATCCGGTGCATGACTTCCGCACAGGATCACAAGCGTGCCAAAGACGGAGACAAAGGACTCAACACTGGAGGTATGGGAACCTTTTCTCCGAGTCCATTCTACACGAAAGAAGTGGAAGAATTCTGTGAAAAATATGTATACCAGCCGACGATGGATGCCATGGCTTCCGAAGGGCGTCCGTTCACAGGCATTTTGTTCACAGGGCTGATGCTTACAGAAGACGGACCGAAGGTACTGGAATATAACGCCAGATTCGGAGATCCGGAGGCGCAGGTAGTCCTGCCCCGGATGAAAAATGATATGATCGAAGTGATGGAAGCCTGTATTGACGGGAAACTTTCCGATGTTACTCTGGAATTTGAGGAAAATGCGGCAGTCTGTGTGGTGCTCGCATCTGACGGATATCCGGAAAAGTATGAGAAGGGTTTTGAGATCAAGGGACTCGATAAGTTTAAAGACCAGGATGACTACTATGTGTTCCATGCGGGGACAAAGTTTGACGGAGACAAGATCGTGACCAACGGCGGACGGGTACTCGGCGTCGTGGCAAAGGGCGGTGACCTGAAAGCTGCCCGTAAAAATGCATACGAGGCCACAGAATGGATCGATTTTGCAAACAAATATAAAAGAAATGACATAGGAAAAGCTATCGACGAGGCGTAAAAACTTGTATTCGGGAAGCAGGATGGAGAAGAAATTCTCTGCCCTGCTTCTCTATTTTTTTACATTGACATTCCGTGCTATTTATTATAGTCTAAGTATAACAAAAAATATGAAAGAAGGAAGTGATGAATATGCTGCTTGAAGTAGATTTTAACAGCGATCAGGCCATTTATATTCAACTAAGAAACCAGATCATCGTTGGTATTGCGTGTTCCGACATCCAGGATGGCGAGTCCCTGCCGTCGGTGCGCCAGCTGGCACAAATCTTAGGAGTAAACATGCATACGGTAAATAAAGCATATGCTATATTAAGAGAAGAAGGCTATTTGAAGCTGGACCGGAGGAAAGGCGCAGTCGTAAGCGTGGATGCCAATGAAAAGGCAAAGCAGCTGGAGGAATTGGAAGAGAGCCTTCAGATTTTGGTGGCGCAGGCCATCTGCAAGGGTGTGACGAGAGAAGAATTATATCAGCTGATCGGCCACGTATATGGACAGCTTGACAGAAATTAGGAGGACAGAATGAGAAAATTACCACTTACCAGATATTTAAGCCATGCATTGGAGGAGGCGGGAAAGATATCCGCGAGGCTTGGAGCAGAACATATAGAAACTTTGTCTCTTTTGCTTGGACTGCTTAAAATGAAGGGGTCTCTGGCCTGTGAGATACTGAAGATGCACGGGGTGTCTGAGGAGATTTTTTCAGAAGCTTTCAAGGCGCGTACTGCAGAAAAAAAGAGGCGTACAAAGGTAAAAACCTTTACTCCCAGGACAGAGGAGATTTTAAGCCTTGCCGCCCAGATGGCAGTTAAGTACGGAAGTGATGTGCTCGGCACAGAGCATGTTCTGCTGGCGGTTTTGAAGGACGGCGAAAATGAAGCGGTTCAGCTGCTGGCACAGCAAAAGATTCCGGTGGATGCCATATTCATTGATACATTGGTGACAATGGGAATCGATTATAAATCTGCCAAGAACGAATTTTCTAACAGTTCACCGGATGATTATTTCACGGAAGACGGAGCCGGAGAAAATATTTTGGAGAAGTTCAGCACAGATCTGACTCAGAAGGCAAAGGACGACGAACTGGATCCAATGATCGGAAGAGAAGACGAGATGGAGCGGCTGGTGCAGGGGTTGTGGGCGAGGGGCACAAAAAAAGGATCTTC
>OBYG01000163.1_pt1 | contig 90971 bp, 79 predicted proteins | sample 1538201 | NCBI WGS metagenome assembly OBYG01 (sample SAMEA2580177, study PRJEB22360) | human gut metagenome | biome: human gut; feature: human-associated habitat; material: faeces | place: Denmark | collected 2008/2010 | reverse complement strand
TCGGAGATGTCGATTTCTCCTGTCTTTTTACCCTCGCACATTACCACGATACGGTCACTCATTCTTAAAATTTCTGTCATCTCAGAGGAAATCATGATAATCGACTTTCCTGCTGCTACCAGTTCATTCATTAAGTGATAAATCTCACTCTTTGCTCCTACGTCGATTCCTCGGGTAGGCTCATCGAAAATCAGTATGTCACAGTTCCTTACAAGCCATTTTGCAATAACGACTTTCTGCTGGTTTCCTCCTGACAGGTTTACCACTAACTGGTCTACATTCGGAGTCTTTGTCTTTAAGGATTCTACATACTGCTGAGCGATTTCTTTTTCTTTCTTCTTATTAATGAAGATTCCCTTTGTAAATTCGCCCATTGTTGCCATAGTGGTGTTCTCTGCCACGCTCTTTCCTACAACGATTCCGTATCTCTTACGGTCTTCAGAAAGATATCCGATTCCGCATTTTACTGCGTCCATCGGGTTTTTAATATCCACTTTTTCTCCGTTGATATAAATATCTCCGCTTTCCTTCGGGTCTGCTCCGAACAGTGCTCTCGCTGTCTCTGTTCTTCCTGCTCCCATCAGTCCGGAAAATCCAAGGATCTCTCCTTTATGAAGCTCGAAGCTTACATCGCGCACCATTCTTCCTGCATTTAAATGCTCTACCTTCAGCACTACAGGTGCATCCGGTGCTACAGTGCTCTCTGTCTTCGGATCCTCATAGATTACACGGCCTACCATCATGTTGATGATGTCGTCCTTTGTGGATTCTTTTGTGATCAGAGTTCCTACATATCCTCCGTCTCTCATGACGGTTACACGGTCTGTAATGACTTTGATCTCATCCATTCGGTGTGATATGTATACGATTCCAAGCTGCTTTTCACGGAGGTCACGGATAATTTTGAAAAGTTCCTCTATCTCCGTCTCTGTAAGCGCCGCTGACGGCTCATCAAAAATAATTACCTTTGCGTCATGGGAAATCGCCTTTGCAATTTCACACATCTGCTGCTTTCCTACGGTAAGATTTCCCATCTTCTCTGTCGGATCAATGTCGATGTTCAGCTGAGCGAACAGCTTCTTCGCTTCCTCATTCATCTTTTTGTCATTAATGAGTTTTCCACTCATCATCTCACGACCGATGAAAATGTTCTGCGCTACTGTCAGATGGTTCATCATGTTCAGCTCCTGGTGCACGATTACAATGCCTGCATCCTGAGCTTCTCTCGGGTTGGAAAATGTTATTTCCTTTCCCTCGTAGGTAATGGTTCCGGAATCCTTGCTGTAAATACCTGTCAGTACCTTCATCAGTGTGGACTTACCTGCTCCGTTCTCTCCCATCAGGGCATGAACTTCACCTTTTCTGATTTCAAGGTCTACATGGTCAAGTGCGTGTACACCGGGGAACGACTTGTCTATGCCTTTCATTGTTAAAATGACTTCACCCATGTCTTCACCTATATGTCCTTTCTAATGATTGATTAGTTCTTTCTCTTTTTGCTTCGTACATCGGCGTATACAGCCAGAATTACGATAATACCGGTAATTACATACTGATAATCTTTCTGGAAGCCCATTGCCAGGATACCTTCCTGAAGAAGAGAAATAATCATAACACCGATAATACTTCCTCCCATGGAAGCTATACCACCTGCCATGGAAGTCCCACCCATTACACAACTTGCAATTGCATCATTGTTAAAGGTATCACCAAGACCAGGCTGTACAGTTGTATAAGCACCTACATATGCGATAGCTGCAAATCCTGCAAGAGTACCACAGATAACATATGCGATCATTTCCCATTTCTTTACGTTTACACCAGAAAGACGAACTGCCTCTTTGTTGCTTCCAAGGCAGAGGATATAACGTCCGATTGTTGTGTTATTCAAAATGATTGCACAGATTACTGCAACAATCAGAAGAATAATCAGACCTGTAGGAATATCTGCACCGCCGATTTCCATACGAATCAGGTTACGATACCAACCAAGTCCGTTTTCATCTGTTGCCTGTGGCCAGCTTACAGACTGTGTTGCTGTAAATACAGAACCAACACCTTTTGCAAGCATCATAAGAGCCATAGAAGAGATAAAGGACGGAAGTCCCATATACGCTACTAAAAATCCATTCAGGATACCAAATACAAGACCAACTGCGATACATACAAGAAGTGCTACTGCAACCGGTACACCATCTTTTGTAAGAAGACGTCCGCCTACTAAAGCTGCACAGAACATAACCGGTCCAATAGAAAAGTCAATTCCGCCGGTTGCAATTACAAAAGTAACACCCAGTGCTAAAAATCCCAAGAAGTACGCATAGTTAAGTGCACTTAAAATACGGGAATAGCTAAGGAATGTAGGGCTGATGACTGCGAATACAATGTACATCAGAAGAAGTACACCGCATAAAACAATTCGGTTAAATCCAACTTTTTTCACAAATGGACTGTTTTTAAATTTCTCCATTTCCGTTCCTCCTAATTTCTAAGGGTTGCCGCATGCATAATGTTCTCCTGGGTTGCTTCGGAGATGTCGATTTCTCCTGTCTTTTTACCCTCGCACATTACCACGATACGGTCACTCATTCTTAAAATTTCTGTCATCTCAGAGGAAATCATGATAATCGACTTTCCTGCTGCTACCAGTTCATTCATTAAGTGATAAATCTCACTCTTTGCTCCTACGTCGATTCCTCGGGTAGGCTCATCGAAAATCAGTATGTCACAGTTCCTTACAAGCCATTTTGCAATAACGACTTTCTGCTGGTTTCCTCCTGACAGGTTTACCACTAACTGGTCTACATTCGGAGTCTTTGTCTTTAAGGATTCTACATACTGCTGAGCGATTTCTTTTTCTTTCTTCTTATTAATGAAGATTCCCTTTGTAAATTCGCCCATTGTTGCCATAGTGGTGTTCTCTGCCACGCTCTTTCCTACAACGATTCCGTATCTCTTACGGTCTTCAGAAAGATATCCGATTCCGCATTTTACTGCGTCCATCGGGTTTTTAATATCCACTTTTTCTCCGTTGATATAAATATCTCCGCTTTCCTTCGGGTCTGCTCCGAACAGTGCTCTCGCTGTCTCTGTTCTTCCTGCTCCCATCAGTCCGGAAAATCCAAGGATCTCTCCTTTATGAAGCTCGAAGCTTACATCGCGCACCATTCTTCCTGCATTTAAATGCTCTACCTTCAGCACTACAGGTGCATCCGGTGCTACAGTGCTCTCTGTCTTCGGATCCTCATAGATTACACGGCCTACCATCATGTTGATGATGTCGTCCTTTGTGGATTCTTTTGTGATCAGAGTTCCTACATATCCTCCGTCTCTCATGACGGTTACACGGTCTGTAATGACTTTGATCTCATCCATTCGGTGTGATATGTATACGATTCCAAGCTGCTTTTCACGGAGGTCACGGATAATTTTGAAAAGTTCCTCTATCTCCGTCTCTGTAAGCGCCGCTGACGGCTCATCAAAAATAATTACCTTTGCGTCATGGGAAATCGCCTTTGCAATTTCACACATCTGCTGCTTTCCTACGGTAAGATTTCCCATCTTCTCTGTCGGATCAATGTCGATGTTCAGCTGAGCGAACAGCTTCTTCGCTTCCTCATTCATCTTTTTGTCATTAATGAGTTTTCCACTCATCATCTCACGACCGATGAAAATGTTCTGCGCTACTGTCAGATGGTTCATCATGTTCAGCTCCTGGTGCACGATTACAATGCCTGCATCCTGAGCTTCTCTCGGGTTGGAAAATGTTATTTCCTTTCCCTCGTAGGTAATGGTTCCGGAATCCTTGCTGTAAATACCTGTCAGTACCTTCATCAGTGTGGACTTACCTGCTCCGTTCTCTCCCATCAGGGCATGAACTTCACCTTTTCTGATTTCAAGGTCTACATGGTCAAGTGCGTGTACACCGGGGAACGACTTGTCTATGCCTTTCATGGTTAAGATAACTTCTCCCACAATTCTCCCTCCATTCTTTCCCTTATTTGGTCACGGCCTTCTTATCCGCAAACGCGGTCTGCCTACCAACTGTAAATATTATAGAACCTGTTTCTTAAAATTTTAATGGAATATCTTATAAAAAAAGGTTAAAAATTTACGATACCATAAATTTTTAACCTTTTTCTTATTTTTTACTGATTTTTTTGTAAAGAGGCTCTCTGTGATGATTTAAAAGGAAACAGCAGCTTTTCCACTTCTTTGTCATACATATTTTCCGGTGTAACAATCTGACAGCCGGAATCAATAAACGAGCTTACTTCCTCCCCCTCTAGAAAACGCAGGGTTTCGCGAACGCTCATGTAGCCCATCTTAAATGCTTTCTGAACCACAAAGCACTGAAAAATCCCCTGCTCCATAAGCTGTACCGCCTCCAGAGAGCTGTCAATCCCTACAACCTTTACTCTATCCTGAATTCCAAGTTCCTTTACGGCTCTGGCAGCTCCGACAGATGAATACTCATTCATTCCCGCAATCATCTGAAGATCCGGATATTTCCTTAAAAGTTCTTTTGTCAGTTCGTACGAGCGCTCGTAAAGCGAATTACAGTACACAACCTCAACTACATTTTTTTCCAGTTCTCTGAGACCTTCACGAAATCCCTCTTCTCTCTCCATTGCCGTAGAAACTCCCTGCACATGACTTACAATAGCAATCTTTCCATCCGGTTTTAAAAGAGTTGCCGCATACTCTCCAAGCTTCTTTCCGGCATCCAGATTATCCGTAGAGACCATAAGATCCTGCTCTCCCGATTCTGTATACGAATCTATAAAGGTAATCATCGTCCCCTGTTCTTTCGCTGTTTTTAACGCTTTTTCATAGCTTTCTGACGAATAACTGGACGGCGAAAATAAAACGGCATCCGGCATTTCCTGTACTGCCTCCTCTAACAGTTCCTCCTGCTTTTTCACATCCTGTTCTCTTTCCGGAGCCGTAATTTTAATCTGGGCTCCATATTCTTTTGCAGCCATCTGTGTTCCGGAAATAAGAGAAGTCCAGAAATCATTTGTACCGTCTTCTGTTTTTGGAATATAAATCAGATTCCACTCTTTATTTTTTTTCTTCTGCTGCTGATAATATCCGGCAGAAATCCCAATACAGATAAGAAGGACAATCACACCTGCTGTAATCCATTTCCCGTATTTTTTCACAATTTTCCTCCCGTCTCCACGGGAATGGTAATCACCGCTCTGGTGCCCTCATTTTTTTTGCTCTTATACACAATCCCGTATTCCTCTCCATAGTAAAGCTTCAGGCGCTTCTGAACATTGTATACCCCCACTCCGTTGGAATGGTAATTTACCTTATGCTTTTCAAAAATATGGGAAAGTGTTTCCTCATCCATTCCCACTCCGTTATCTTCCACCTCAAGGACCGCTTTTTCTCCCTCCTGGTAGCCACGCACGATAAGAAAGCCTTTGCTGTCTTTATATTTCAGCCCGTGATAAATGGCATTTTCAATAATGGGCTGGAGAACCAGCTTAATAATTTTTACGCCAAAAATGGCAGGTGAAATATCGATCTGAAACTCCAGTTTATCTTTATAACGCATTTTTTGAATCGTAAGATAACTTCTCGCATATTCCGCTTCCTGTCCAATCGATACCAGCTCATCTTCATTGCTGATGCTCTGCCTTAAAAGCCTTGCAAGAGAGGCAGTCATAAGTACAACTTCCTCATTTTTCTTTCCTTCCGCCATCCATATGATAGAGTCCAGCGTATTATAAAGAAAATGCGGATTTATCTGAGACTGAAGCGCCTTCAATTCACTTTTTCTTTTCTGCTCCTGCTCATGTATATTCTGAGCCATTAATTCCTGAATTCTGTGCGTCATTACATTAAAAGATTTTGTAAGGCTTCCTATTTCATTTTCTGACGAAACCTCAAGATCTATGGTAGGAAATTCTCCCGTCTGTACTTTTTTCATAGAGTCGCGAAGACGCTGAATCGGATATGTAATATTTCTGGCAAGCAGCCGTGATAATATCAATGCCAGCACAATCAAACCTGCAGCACAAACAACATACACTCTCTGTGCCTGCCTGCTGCCTTTTAATAGTTCTGCAACATTCATACATCCCACTACTGTCCATCCTGTTTTTTCTGAACGGGAAATAGTATATATTTTTTCGTGCTCTCCTTTTCCAACTGTGACTGTATCTGTTTTCGCATTCATGACCGCATCAATATTTTCTGTCTGCAGCTCATTATATAGCTGCTGCTGCTGCGGATGATATACAATATTTCCATCCTGATCTACAATAAAAACATATCCCTTATCTCCGATACTGTTCTGATCACACAGCTCGCTGATTGCACTGTAATTCAGATCAATAAATACGGCACCCTTTGAGGCACGGCTTCCCACAAGATTTGCAATCCCTCTGCTCATGGTAATTACCCAGGGACGCTCTCCTTCAATTACATGCTGCACATGAGATGAGGTAAGAATAGACTCTCCTCTGCTTTCTACTGCTTTTTTGTACCACTCCTGCGTAGAAAGATCCAAATCCGGATTTTCTGTCTGATACCCCGTGTTAAAAAGAGAATTTCCTTCATCACACACAAGCCCGATATTTTTTATATCTGATCTTCCCTTTAAAATAATCCGGAACTGCTCCAGAAGACGTTTCTCGTGTCCCCTGTCCGAACTTTCCCGAAAAAGATAATACTGAGCGTCCTCGCTTCCTGAAATTACAGACACAATATTATCCATATAAGTAATATACGAATCGATATTCTGATTTATCTGTTTTGTAATCGTCTGCGTATAAAGAACGGAATTCTCAAAAATTGCAGAATCCGTATATTTTACTGATACTGCTGTTACAATCAATACTGCAGAGAGCACCAGAATGGCAACTGCCGTAAAAATTGTGCTCTGTATACTTTTAAAATGTCTGGAAAGGCAAAGCCCTATCCTGGATTCCTTCATTTTCGTTTCTCCCTGGCATATTCCGTAGGTGTTTTTCCTGTCATCTTCTTAAAGGAGATTCCAAAATAATGCGGGTCTGAAAATCCTACTTTTTCCGCAATCTCATAATTTTTTAAAGTCGTATTTTCCAACAGCTCTCTTGCCTTTTCCATACGAACCCGCGTCAGAACCTCAATAAATGTCTCTCCTGTCACCTCTTTAAAAATCGTACTGAAATGGCTGGTACTGATATTGAGATAAGAGCATATACTGTTAAGGCTTAAATCTGCATCCATATAATTTCTTTTAATATATTCCATTGCCATAGACGCCTGCCGCTTTCCGCTTGAACTGTTAATCCTGCGAAGCTGTTCATATATGTAATCCACATATCCTCTTACAAGAATCATTGCCTGGTGAAAATTCTTCTGCTCGGTAACCTTTTGAAGCAGTTCCTCCCTCTGGCGCATAATATTTTCCGTATCAGAAGTAATGCTTTCACATACATTTCCCGCTGCTCTTATAATCTGCTGTAGGTAAATACAGGCACGGCTTTTTTCCACAAGAGCTCCTTTAATCTTTTCCTCCATCTTGTTAAGAGAATCAACCATATCTTCTTTTTTTCCGAAACGTACCGCTTCTGCAAATTCCCATATTTCTTCCTGGATAAAAAGTTCCTTATCTGTCTTTTCCTCTTCCATATCCATAAGAAGATTCCCCCCCAGAAGATACCTGCACTGAATTCCTCTCTGTGCGAGAGCATACGACATACAAAGTTCTCTTGGATTTCTTACCCAGCTTCCGATTCCTATGGACGTCTCAATTCCAATCACTTCTTTTACTTTACTCTGAACCTCTTTACATATTTCTCTTATTTTACGGGCAAATTCTCCGGTTCTGTTTCCTGTAAAGAGAATGCATACGCGACTGCTTCCCTCCTGATACACAATCCCTGCTTTTTCTCTTGTTACAATCTCATCACTTACATTAAACAGCACAAATGCCATAAGAGCACTTTCCTGCCGTTTTTCTATATCCACATACTCCAGATCTGCATATACATCCATATCAAACGCCGCCACTCTGTAACTGGGCGAATCCAGCACAATCCCCATGTCAGCAAGTTCTTTGATACTTTCCTCCACATCTCTTGTAAGATTTACAAGCGACTCTACTGCCTTGGAACGAATCATAATGGCATTTTTTCTGTAATCCTGGGAAGTTTTTGTGAGATTTTCAATCTTTGCCTTTTCTCTTCTTTTTGCGTCCACCTGTTCCTTCATGCTTTCAATCACCTTGCGAAGTTCCATCGCAGTAACAGGTTTTAACATGTATTCACTTACATTATACTGAATTGCCCTTTTTGCATATTCAAATTCTCCAAAACCACTGAAAATCACAATTACAATATCCGGATAGTTCTCATGAAGAAAGTGGCTCAGTTCCATTCCGTCCATATACGGCATACATATATCTGTAAGTACAATATCTACTTCGTGTTCTTTTACAAAAGCTGCTGCCTGCTGCCCGTTTTCACAATCTCCTACAAGCTCGCAGTCCATTCCCCTCCAGTCAATATTTTCCCTGATTGCGTCACGTACCAGAATTTCATCATCTACCAGTAATATGCGATACATCTACCTTTTCCTACCCCCGTCAGTTCTTCATTTATTATGTTTTATCCTATCATATTTTGTAGAATTTTACAATCATTCGTGGTATTCTATAAATTAGAAACTGTCTTTTCCACACTCATTTGCGGATACGAAAAAAACATATCAAGTAGAATTCATCCAGTATTTATAAGAGAAACGTAAATTTTTCATCTTTTCCCGGAAAATATTCCCTTGTCTTTCTTCCGATTTAAAGATACTCTATAGAAAAGAACGTTTGGATTTTTTTAAATCCAATTTCAAAGAAAAGCGACCTGAAAGGAGTCATATTATGTTAAAAGGTATTCCTGAAATTTTATCACCTGAACTGTTAAAGGTTTTATGCGAAATGGGACACAGCGACCGTCTTGTAATTGCAGACGGCAACTTCCCTGTAGAATCTATGGGAAAAAATGCAATCACAATCCGTTGCGACGGACATGGTGTTCCGGAACTTCTTGATGCAATCTTAAAAGTTTTCCCTCTGGATACATACGTAGAACATCCTGTAAATCTTATGGAAGTTATGCCTGGAGATACAGTAGAAACTCCAATCTGGGATACATACAAAGAAATCATCGCAAAACATGATGATCGCGGCGCTGCAGCAGTAGGCAACATCGAACGTTTTGCATTTTATGATGAGGCAAAAACATCTTACTGTATCATATCCACAGGAGAAAAAGCGCTTTACGCCAACATTATGCTTCAGAAAGGCGTTGTTATTAACGACTGATTGAAAGCATTTCCTATTTTCATACTACACATATTCAAATATAAAAAGACTGCACTGCAGTCTTTTTATATTTGCCGAAATATCTGTTTATTTTAATTTCAAAAAGTACAAGAAAATAAGTGCAATCAGAATCAGTGCTGCCACTACCCATAAAACAGGATTCATAAATAATCCGGAAACTGCATCTACATTCTTCGAAGACGCTGTTTCTGCCGTTTCTTCTGTTGCTTCCTTTTCTGTTTTTTCCAATGCTTTTGTAGGCTTTTGTGTCTCTGTTGCCTTCGGCACTTCTGTCGCTGCCGGTGTCTCTGTTGCCTTCGGCACTTCTGTCGCTGTCGGTGTTTCTGTTACCTTCGGCATCTCTGTCGGCGCAGGCGCTTTCTTATCTACCGCCCTCTCTGAACCCTTTCCTGTTCCCTTGCGCTCTCCTGCCTCAGAAAGATTAATCCATCCTTCTTTCTCTCTTCCTGTCACTTTTCCCCAGAGATTTCCATCTTCCGTCTCTGCCTTCATGGAAATATGAACTGTCTCTCCGTTCAAAATTTCCAACGAAGATATTTCCGGAAATTTTTCTCCCGGACCTGTATACATTTTCACACTTCCTGCCTTCGCCCCGACCACAACATTTTCATCTGTCTCCTCTGCTCCCAGTACACTCAGCTCCGATTTTACGGCTTCTGTAATGGTGACCGGTTTTAAATCGTCGAAAAGTACAAAACCCTTCATTTTGTGATACTCTGTAAGACCCCACTCTTTCCCTGCGGCATCCTTCTTTTCCCCTTTAATATGAAGCGCCGTACCATTGGGAATCAACTGATTATTCAGTTTTCCTCCGGAGATGTCTGTACTTGCATAAATATTGATTCCTCCGTCTCTGGATTCTACAATCATATAATAATCTGTTATGTAATCTGCAGACTGTCCTTCATCTCCGTCAGCCCATACTGCAACACAGAAAGTAAAACTGAAAAGAAGCGCAAGAAAAACGCTTAATATTTTCTTCATATTCTTTCCCTTCTAAATATGTATTTTCTCTTATTCTTCTATATTACCATTTTCCTGACGAGTTTCAATTCTTTTTTCCCGACAAATCGGGAAAACCGTCGACATTTTATTTTCTTACCATACTTCTCTTTTCGTACTTGCTGTATACAGTGCCATAAAATTCTTTTACAAATGCCTGTACATAATACGTATACTCCTGACCTTTTTTCGCAGTTTTATCTACATAGGCAGCACCTTTTCCATTTTTTATATCTGTCAGCCGCCTTTTCGCTCCGTTTTTATCCACTCTATAAATACGATATCCACTGCATTTTTCCTGCGGCTTCCAGGTAAGACGGATTCCGTCTTTTACAGAGGACACAGTAGAAAGCTTTTGAACTGCCGGCGAAGTCACAATTTTTCCGCTGCAGTGATATGGACTGTACCATTTTTTCCCTTCAATGCTCCTGTACGCCCGTACCATGTACTGGTATGTCTCCAGAGACTTTACCTTTTTATCCTGATATTTCAGGGAATTTCTGCCTTTTAAAACTTTTATACACTCCCATGATTTTCCCGGAATTCGGCGATATACGTAATAGCCGTCCGCTCCGTCTATTTTATTCCAGGAAAGCGAGTTATACATATTATTATTCGTCCTGACTGTTGTAGCTGTTGTTCCCATTTCTGTTTTGGCTGATACTCCCGCAGAATGTGCGCCAAATTTCTTTTTTCCACCATTCATCACATACGCACGAACTGTATATGTATAAGTCACTCTCGGCTTAATATAAAATCTGCTGCTTTTTACATCCTTATCAAGATATGTACAAGAAGTATCTCCCACAACAGATACTCTTCCTTTAACCGGTCCGTTGCCTTCCTTTCGGTAAACCGTATATCCATCGCAGCCAGGAACAGCCTCCCATGAAAGCTGTATCTTATTATATCCCTTTACCTCTGCTTTTACAGATGCAGGCACACCCACGACCAGCTTTCCTGTCCTTGTATGGGCCTTGATCCTTGGGCACATTGCCTGTGCTTCATTTTCGCTGTGAAGGTCAAGCCACTGTCCGCCTGTATATAAAAATCCCTGCCCGGCCTCTGTCCCCGCATCAAAAGAGCTCCATCCATATTCCGCATCCGCTTCAACACCGTAATTTAATCTGTTTTGCCCCTGATTTGTAATAACTACCGAATAAAAACTTCCCGGTTCAAGAATCACCTCCGGAACAGAAACGGTATCGATACCCTGAATGGGCTGCCTGTACACAAGCGGGGACTCATATGCCGGAGTTCCGCTTAGCGGATTATTTCTGTCTTTTAAATTTGTGTACACCTGTATGGAATAAACTGCATTATCCGTCCATGTATGTGTCATCACTTCTCCCAGGATTTCCTGATGCTTTTCTCCTGCTTTTGTCTCAAATATACACGCCATTTTCTCTCCGGCTGCAAGAGAATAAGAACTAATACCTGAACTTCCGTCATAAAAATAATTGTTTGAATATTCCGGATATGGCACAGCTGTAGCACATACAAGGGTCGATATGGATTTATCCTCATAGGAAAGATAAAAATATCCATTTTCTCCCCAGCTATCTCCCCAACTGTTTTTCACAATCCAGGCTCCATCAACAGAAACGTTTGAAACCTCATTAAAGTTCTCTTTTGAAAAAGTGTCATCCCAGCCAACTACAGTTACTACGTGATTCACACCTCCGGGAATCGTACAACTATACGCTGCTGTATCCGGATTATAATAAGCGTCCACAGCCTTATACATAATAGAAACAGAACTATACTCCAGAAGCAGCTGCTTCATTCTTTCCACAGAATAATCAGAAAATACACTGTCTTCCAGATAAGCCTCTGTTTTATATGCACCGGAAAAATCATGGTTCTGATAAATAAATTCTGTGTGAGATGGGTTTGTGAGAAGAGGAAATTCTTCCTCTGCTGCCATTCCTGACCATGTACTTAAAAATTCAGCAGCAAGCATATCATTTCCGCCCTCATGATAATCCTTCTCCCCTGCCCAATTGTACATATTGTGGTAATTGTGGTCATTGTCTGTATTTCCCAGAGCATCTCCCACCCTGTTTGCAAAAAAGTAGCAGAGATGCTCCTCGGAAAGGTCAAATGTACCGGCACCCCGTCTCAATAGTGATGTTTCCATCGCAGATGCCATAGCAAAAGCCCAACAGGCTCCATACGGCATCTGATTTTTCACTGAAGTCACGATTCCTTCTTCCCTGGCATCAAATTTTGACGGAAACTTTGCAAATTTCCCAGCCTCCGGAACTGCCCGAAAATCACTTTTTATATCCGGCATTGCAGGAAGCTCCTGAAGATTTTTCATTGGTGCAAGTTGTTCTTCTCTCTCTTCTTCTGTAAGAGGTCTGCCTTTAATGTAACGGACTTCATCTTCTGTCTCTTCTCCTGTCAGAATATCTTCCTCAGGTGCAGAGAGGAGCGTATCTTCCACCTCGCCTGTCAGCTCGTCTGAAACAGGAGCTGACGATTCTTCTTTTTCGGCATTGTCTTCAAAAATCTGCTCGCCCGATGTCAACTCTCCGGCCGTTACAGGAATCCCTCCTGCAACAAGAGCTATAACTATAAAAGCAGGCAGAAACCGCCTTGAAAAAAATGATTTTCTGTTCATATCTTTTCCTCCGGGTATTTTCTGCCTCTATTATACATAGTTCATTTCTTATTTACAAGATTCGTTCCATACTTCCTTCCCACAACATACACGGGAATGAAAAGGGTACTGAAAAACACTGTCAATATTGGCAGAGAATTACCTGTTTTTACGGGTATTCCGGGTTTCGAAGTAAAAAAGGAGCTGTGCATCGCACAGCTCCACATCTGCTTTAAGCAGCATATTTTATTTGTAAAGTGGTCCGTAGTTTTTGCAAGCTCTGTAGTCAGCGCCTTCTTTGTCCATTCCGAATGCGTTCCAAGCTGCTGGACGGAAGATTTTTTCTTCCGGAACATTGTGCATGCAAACCGGAATTCTCAGCATAGAGCACATTGTGATAAGATCTGCACCGATGTGTCCGTAAGAGATTGCACCGTGGTTTGCACCCCAGTTGTTCATTACGTCGTAAGCAGTCTTGAATGCACCTTCGCCTGTACATCTTGGTGCAAACCATGTACATGGCCATGTGTAGTCTGTACGTTTCCAGAGTTTATCAGAAACTTCTTCCGGAAGGTTTAATGTCCATCCTTCAGCGATCTGAAGAACCGGTCCTAATCCTTTTACAAGGTTCAGACGAATCATAGTAGCAGGCATCTCTGCTTTTGTAACAAATCTGGAGGAGAATCCGCCGCCACGGAAGTATCCGTTGTCTGCTGCGTTCCATGTTGTTGCATCCATGATTGCTTTCTGATCTTCTTCTGTTACATTCCACCATTCTTTCATTACGCCGTTGCCGTTTTCATCTTTTGCTTCACCGCAAGCATCAAGACAGCATGCACCGGAGTTAATAAGATGGATGAATCCGCCGTTTTCTTTTGCAACGCCTTCCAGATCGTAGCCTGTTGCTTTCTTAACAGCTTCCGGGCTCCAGTATGTACGAACGTCTGCGAACATCTGTGCACGGTTTGTAAGAAGTTTCATGAACATCATTCCAAGACCGTTTAATACGTCGTTCTCTGTTGCCAGAATGTATGGCTCTCTTGCGCCATTCCAGTCAAAGGAAGTATTTAAAACTGCCTCTGCGAAGTCACCGTTTGGATAGAAGTCTGTCCACTGTCTCTGTCCCTGGAAACCAGCTGCAAGTGCGTTATGTCCGATTGCTTCCTCGGAGAATTTCGGATCAAGATTATCACAGCCGTTCATCAGCTCTTTGATGATAACTGCCATCTTAACTACAAATTCAAACTGCTCTTCTTTCTTCTCCGGGCTCGTCTGTAATTCTTCCGGGTTCTTGTCGAAACCGATCTTACATGTTTCTTTTGCCCATTTCAGAGCTTTTTCAAACTCTTCATGATCGTAGATACCTTCTGTCATACGACGGATGATTTCTACTTCGTCAACAGATTCTACACGCATTCCAAGGTAGGATTCGATAAAGTCGGAATCAATAATAGATCCGCCGATACCCATACAGATAGAACCAATCTGTAAGTAGGATTTACCTCTCATGGAAGCAGCTGCAACTGCTGCACGTCCGAATCTTAACAGTTTTTCCTGAACGTCTTCCGGAATAGATGTGTCGTCTGCTTCACAAACGTCATGTCCGTAAATACCGAATGCAGGAAGACCTTTCTGTGCATGTGTTGCAAGAACAGATGCAAGGTATACAGCTCCCGGTCTTTCTGTTCCATTGAATCCCCATACAGCTTTGATTGTCTGCGGATCCATATCCATTGTCTCAGAACCATAGCACCAGCAAGGTGTAACAGTTACTGTAATATCAACGCCTTCTCTGCGGAATTTTTCTGCACATGCTGCAGATTCTCCAACACGTCCGATTGTTGTATCTGCGATAACAACTTTTACCGGCTCTCCGTTAGAATATCTTAAATTGTCTTCAAACAGTTTTGCAGCGGATTTCGCCATGTTCATTGTCTGTTCTTCCAGAGAACCTCTTACGTCAAGAGCACCTCTTCTTCCGTCGATTGTTGGACGGATACCAATTACAGGATAACCACCGATTAATCTGCTTTTTGCCATAATGAATTACCTCCATTTATTAAGCTCAATGTCTTTGTGAGAGAAGTCTTCCTATCTAAAAAAGCCGCAGGAAACCTGCTCTCGTTTCTTATGTAGCCAATTATACATTTGCCTTCTTTAAATTACTTGTGCTATAATAGCAAATAATAGTACAATATTCACTTTTTTGTATTTTTTTGGAAAGGAGGCTTTTTCCATGCACGATTTAGATCAAAATGAAGACCGTTTAAGAGGCACTTACGGCTTTCCCTTTGAATTTCATCACATTGACACCAGTCACCCACGCTATATTATGTCCTATCACTGGCATGTGGAATATGAAATCATGCGTGTTCTTGAGGGAACTCTCACTGTTACTTTAGACGAAAAAAGTTTCACAGCAAAAGCCGGAGATATAATTTTTGTACATAGCGGAATTCTGCATTCTGGCATTCCGGAAAAATGTGTCTATGAATGTATTGTTTTTGATATGAATGCATTTTTGAAAGCCGGATCTGTATGTTCCGGGTACATTCAGAGAATTGTTCACCAGGACATTATGATTTATCACCACTTTACCGCAAAACAAAAGGAAATTATTGCGTCTGCAAATAGTATTTTTCAGGCTTTCCTAAAAAAAGAGGACGGATATGAGCTCACTGTCTTTGGACAATTTTACCACTTTTTCGGTCTTATTTTTGGTAAACATTACTATTTTGAGAGTCTCCCAAAAGCAAGGCGTGATTATAAGAGGATTCTTCAGCTCAAACAGGTTGTGGAATTTATTGAAAAAAACTACAGTTCCCCCATTACCTTGCAGCAGCTCTCTGCCTCTGTTTCCATGTCTCCCAAATATTTCTGCCGCTTTTTCTCGGAGATGACGCACCAGACACCTATGGACTATTTAAACAGGCAGAGAATTGAGCAAGCGTGTTATCAGCTTTCCACAACGGACGATTCCATCACAGAAATCGCATACAGAAACGGATTTAATGATTTAAGCTACTTTATCCGCACCTTCCGAAAATATAAGGGTATTACCCCCGGAAAATACAGAAAACCAGGTGCATCACACCCGGTTTCCTGAGTTTTATTTTTTTATCTTCTATCATTTGTTAATAATTAGGTGCATACACCATTCCATAAACAAGAACGCAGGATACAGCCAGCAAAACAGAAGATACCCGGAAGAAGATTCTCTTCGCTCTCTCATTTTTTACCAGTTTGTCCAGCCACACTTCATAGCCCATGGTAATGAAATACATGATAGGCAACAGCCCCGGCATAATATATCGGCCCTGCGCCTGGAAATCGCTGGCATACGCATAGTAGAGCAAAAGAATAACCGGTATTATAATAGCAAGCAGAAGACACAGTCTCAATAAATTCATGCTGTTCCATACTTTCTCCTTCCGGTATTTTCTGATAACAAGCTCTCCCTTTTCATCCTGAATCCTCTCTTCACCCAAATCACGATTTGCAACAAAAAAGTATTTCCGGATACAGAAAAGATTTCCGACAGCTCCAAGAGCAAAAAATACAACATATGCCTTTGTCCAGATTTCCGGCATAAAAATATCCATAAAGCCAAACATCCCGATAAAACTTGCCACAACCGTTCCCATCCAGTTATACTGCCATGTTTCCGGCTTCCAGAACAGCATATACGCAAGGCTCATGCCGATTGCCTTCGGCGTTTCTCTGTTAGAAGGCTTTAATTCCGGAATGGCGTACATTTCCGCATAATGATCAGATACTGTCATTCCCAGTATATCTCCGTCATACATCATTCCATTGCGAATAAACCACCATCCGGTAAAAAGAAGTACAATTCCCAGCATAAGAAAACCTTTTTTCAGCATCTCCTGGTAATTCCACTGCTGTTCCCCGCATTTCAACATCATTCCTGCAAACAGCAGCGCACTGCACAGCAGAAATCCGTATGCATTATAGTACGACATCACACACAGGGACATTGCAAGTCCCAGCTGCACACACACTTTACCGGTCCACCCCTCCTGAACCGCTCTTACCCAGCAGTAAAATATCCATGCTGTGGCAAGCAGCGCAAGAGAATCCATATTCTGATATGTGTGAAGAAATGCTGCGCCAGGAAGAAAAGTGACCAAAACTGTAAAAAACCACGCTTTTTCTTTTTCAAACAGCCGCTTTCCCAACCTAAGAACAATAAACGCCAGCAAAGTTCCAAAGAGTACATTTGTCAGACGCATAGATTTATAGTAAATATCAAAGTCATCAGTAAACAGGGTGGCCAGCCATCCAAAACCGGCTGACACAATACAACTTGTATACGGTTTAAAGGCATAGGAAATTCCCCACTGGGGATTTCGTATTTCCGGGTCTCGTCCATCCGGCAGTTCTCCATGCCTTACAATATAATCAGTAAGCCTGAATCTCATTTCTTCATCAGGAGAAGCATTCAGAGGCGCCTTCATTGCCCAGATAAACAGGAATGCAAACACAAATACCAGAAAAAGAAGTTCATATGCTTTCTCTCTGCTGATAAATGCTTTTTTATTTTTCATTTCTCTCATTTTATATGTTTCCTTTTGATTTATAACCTTTTTAGAGAAAAATCCTGACTCTTTAAGGTAAGGTTTGGATTATAATAAGGATCCGGTTTTGCAAAAATCTCCGGCCAGTGACTTTCCAGCGTTGCGATTTCTCTCGCAAACCGCTCCCTCTTTTCCGGCGTATCCTCAAGTCCTCTTGATTTTGACTCGTAGTGATACAGTTCCACATACGGATTGTATACTACAAGATACCCTGCGTCTCGCACCTTCAAACAAAAATCAATATCGTTAAAAGCAACGGCAAGATCTGTACTTAAGCCCCCCACCTTATCAAAGGCTTCTTTTTTCACCATCATGCAGGCTGCCGTCACTGCGCTGTAATTCTGCGCACAGATAATCCTGTGACAGTAACCTGTATTTCCACGGGGCTGCTGTACAAAGCAATGCCCTGCAATTCCGCCGAATCCAAGGACAACACCTGCATGCTGCACCGTATCATCCTCATAATAAAGCCTTGCTCCCACAATTCCAACATCCGGACGCATACAGTAGCCAAGAAGTTCTTCCAGCCAGTCCCCATTTATCACCTCTGTGTCGTTGTTGAGAAGGAGAAGGTATTCGCCCTTTGCGTAAGAAGCTCCGAAATTGTTAATCTCTGAATAGTTAAAAGGACCGTCCCAGTAAACCATATGAATCTTCGGATTTTTCTTTTCCAGCTCTTTATAATAGGAAAAGGTTCTTTCTTCCGTACTGTTATTTTCCACAATAATATACTCAAAATTCCGATAAGTGGATTTTTCTTCTACAGATGAAATACACCGTTCCAAATCCTCAATGTGGTCTTTATTTGGAATAATAATGGAAATCAGCGGGTCATAGTCGCGAATGTATCTTGTCCTGTAAAGTCCCAGATATTCGCCCTGATAAACCTCCGCTTTTATGCCGATTCTCTCAAAATGCGCCTCAATGGCTCTCTTGCCTGCATCGAAGGCATACATCTTGCTCTCCGGATTTTCGGCTGTGGAATCCTCATGGCATCTCCAGTGATACAGAATTTTAGGAATGTGATAAATATGCTCTGCTTCCTCCACACATCGAAAAATAAAGTCATAATCCTGTGCTCCGTCAAATTCCGGGCGAAGAAGCCCAACCTTATCAATCAGCTCTTTTTTTGCCACAAAAAGATGACAGATATAATTTACTGTACAGAGTAAATCAAGATTAAAATCCGGCTTAAAATGCGGCATAAAGAAACGGTTGCCCTTCATGCTCATTTTATCCTCATCAGAATACATAACATCCGTATTTGGATTTTCATTTAACGCTTTCACGCATTCATAAAGGGCATGTTCACACAACACATCATCATGGTCTGCGAAAGCAATGAAATCTCCTGTTGCAGCCTCCATTGCCGCATTTGTATTCTGAGCAATGCGTAACGGTTCTTCATTATAAATGACCTTGATTCTGTTGTCCGATTCCTCAAGCTTCTGTAAATAAGAAGCTATAGGAGAATGCTTTCCGCTTCCATCTGACAGGCAAAGCTCCCAGTTTGTATATGTCTGTGCCTTTACAGAATCTACAAGCTGTTTTAAATACTCCTCTTTTGTCTTATAAAGAGGAACAACAATACTGATTTTCGGCGCACAGTCAAAGGTTTCCTTTCTCTGTCTGGAAAGCTCTGTCTCTGTTGGGAGATGCTTTGGAAGCCAGTCGCTATAGTCCACAGGACGATTTTTACGTTCAGCAAGCTTTCTTGCTGCTTTTACGGCAAATGCCTTTACTCCGTTTGCCCTCATATAATCAAGGGCTTTTTTCCTGTATTTTTCTGCTTTTCCAAGAAAAACCTCTTTTGTTCCAAGCCCTACTTTATGGATTGCCTTGCTTCCATCTTCCTGACGCATTACAAGATAAAGAAATTTTCCAGAAAGCCCGTCTGTCTCCACATAAAATCCCGGTTCTCTATCAATAATGCACTCACGGAACATTCCTTCCACATCCATGCGGGCATTTCTCTGTACAGGCACGGAAAGAGGATTTTTATTTTCATCAAAGAGGCGAATTTGCACATGAGAAGCACCTGCTGCCCAACCTCTTAAAACAAGCGCATGATTTTTTTTGTTTACACGTTCTTCTTCAATATAAAACTGGGGTTTGCCTCTTTTCTTTGAAAGAACGGAAGTCTTAATGTGAAACCATTCCAGACGCTCCTTTTCAAAAACAGCGTACACCTTTAACATTTTGTACCCGGAAAGCTCCTCCGGAAGTTCTATGAGAGCCTCCACTCTCTGTCCTCCCAAAAGCTCTCCATCCTTAAATCGCTCCACTGCGCTTTTGGCAACACACTTCTCCATAGAAACAGAAAGCTTCTGCTCATCAAGAAATGCCTCTATCGTGTATTTTTCAGGAACAACACCCTGAATTAGATATTTACACCTGTCATTTAAGAAAAAGCGTTCTTTTTCCACTATCAGCAACTGATTTCTCATGCTTTCACTTCCTCTCCACCATCTTTCTGTATTTCCTGTACAGCTTCCAGATTTTCGTATTTTTCATTTCCTGTATAAGATGATTTTTTCTTTTAATCTCTTCCTTCAGTTCTCTGTTTTCTCTCTGAAGCTGTTCATATTTTTCCTGGCGCCACATAGCGCCCGGCGTTATATCTGCATACATCTCCCTCATTGGAATGTGTCCTTCTGTAATATACTTCTGGAAACATACTTCCATTTTTTCAAACTGTCTTCTCATAGAAGGGATGATCCCCATCTTTCTGTACAGCACATCCTCATCAAGAACTTCCCTCATGGGATTCGTATGGATATAATAGTGAATTACACGGTATAGTACAAACTTTGCGGGAATCGGAAAATCAAACGTCCACTCATAATCAATGACAACCGGAGGATTTGTAAGAACAAGATTCTGACACACCATGTCAATATCCGTCACATCTGCACACTCCATCTTCTGAAAAAATACAGTTTCTCCAAAAACTTTTGTAAATTCCTCTGTCGTTTCAAAGACTCTGCCTTTATATATTTTGTCAATTTCCGTAAGATAACCTGTGAGAAGCTTTTCCGCCTCTTCTTTTTCTCCCCGCTTCAGCAGGCTGTCCAGACGCTCCTCCAACGTTTCTCCTGATACGTATTCCAGAATAGCACTTTTCTCTTCCAAAATGCATTTATTGCACACAAAAGGAGAGTCTTTAAAAGCTTTTTCCAACTCTTCTCTCCATTTTACCAGAGAAGCTACATGCTCTTCGCCATCTTTTCCCACAGGCGTTTTTCGCACCCTTCTTATTCCATCCTGTTCCAGAATATCAGTACGAAGAGAAAATCTTCTGCTTCGCTCATTAGAATATTTGCTGTATATTAATTTCTCCATTATTTGCCCTCCTGCTGCACTATTACAAGAAAGGAATTGGAAAATTCCGGAAATAACCCGCTCTCAATCAGAGAATCATATACTCTCGGTTCATCAAACAAATATACCCGTTCTCTGTCATAATTTGCAAAGGCGTGAGAAAGCTCTCCTTTTTTAGGAAGATACTCATCGGAATAAATAGTCATTGGAAATTTATAGTCCGGATATGGATAATAAAAGGTGGTAGAAAACTCTCCCGCCTGATGGATAATATCTAAAAGCTCTTTCTTCGAGAATGTTTTTACTCCCTCTGTTTTCGGATACCCTTCCAGACCTTCAAAGTAAGTTCCCGTATGGTCTTCTGTACAGCCTGCCCAGTATTTTAATCCCAGCCTGTTTTCAATGGCAATGATAATTTTTCCTCCTGGCTTTAAGTGACATGAAGTCCGGCGCAGCATTTCCACATACGGCTCTTTTGTACCAATATATCCTTCTGAATATTCAAATACACCAATTAAAGTAATATAATCAAATTTTTCTTCCAGATTTTTTTCTATATCCTGGAAGTTACCGACCATAATCTTTACGTTATCGTAATTTCTGTTCCGATAAGCATTAATTGTACTTCTCATCTTAGACAGCTCAATGCAGGTAAGAGAGCCTGATTTTTCTGCAAGAGCACCTGTAACCGCTCCACAGCCGGAGCCGATTTCCAGTACATTATCTTTCTTTGTTATAGGAAGCCAGTCCAGGATATTTTTTCTTATATGAGAAAAATGGTAAAGAACAGGCCAGCTTTTTCTCTGTGCAATGACATCATTTAATTCTTCTTCTCTGTATTGCTTCGCAATTTCCAGAAGCTCTTCCTCAACGGGACCGTCGCTGTATAAATCTTCTCCCGGATAATATGTGTAATCCAGAGTCACATTTCCGATTTTTTCCTGCATAAAACTCTCCTTTTTATTCCAGCTCTTCAACACTTACTCTGGAATTCATATCATAAAAACCAACTGTATTCTTATGGGAAACAACTGTTATATTGCAGGCATCATAAAGCCTGTGAAATACAGTAAACTCTCCCGCTTTATATCCTGTACATCCAAAAGAAAGGAGATACTCTCCTCCCTGAAGATTCATCTCCTGAGAAAAAGTTACCATACATTCCTTTCCTGCCTCTGCACATTTCACTTCCGCCTTTTCAAACAGAGTATTTGTTCCTGTAATTTCCGTTCCCTGTATGTTTTTGAAGGTGAATGCCATAATCGGCTGCTGAATCGTTTCATGAAAACGTACCTTCATCTTAATAGAAAAACTGCTTCCTTTCTCAATCGTATTGCTCTGTCTCCCCTTGGAGTCCAGAACAACAAAATCTACAATCTCAGCCTGCTTATCTCCATACTCCAGAGTATCCGGATTTATCTGAAATCCTGCTCTCCAGTTTTCTGTTTCTTTTCCGGAAAGAAGCGCCTCTTCTGTTCCCTGTTTTACAGGCTCCTGATTTACAAGAAGCTGCTTATACATATCCACCATTTCTTTTGGATTGCCTTCAGCCAACATTTTCCCCTTATTTAAAAGAACAACTTTATCGCAGTACTTTGAAATGCTGCTCAGATCGTGACTTACAAACAGAATAGTTTTTCCCTGCTTCTTAAATTCTTCAAATTTATGATAGCATTTTGCCTGAAAAAATACGTCTCCCACAGAGAGAGCTTCATCTACGATCAGAATTTCAGGGTCAATGTTGATAGCAACCGCAAAAGCAAGGCGTACAAACATACCGCTTGAATACATCTTCACAGGCTGATGAACAAAATCTCCAATATCTGCAAAAGCCAGAATATCGTCAAGTCGGGCATCAATCTCCTCCTCTGTGAAACCAATCATCGTTCCGTTCAGATATATATTCTCAAGCCCTGTATACTCCATATTAAATCCGGCGCCAAGTTCAAGAAGGGCAGAAATTCTGCCGTTTACTTTTACTTCTCCCTCTGTGGGAGAAAGAACGCCTGTAATAATCTTCAAAATAGTGGATTTACCGGAACCATTTGTTCCGATAATACCCACGCACTCTCCCTCTTCTATATCAAAATTAACATCTCGAAGAGCATAATGTTCTCTGTATTTCTTTTTTCTTGAAAGCCCCAGTGACTCTTTTAATCGGTCAGAGGGCTTTTCATAAAGTTTATACATTTTTGTCAGGTGCTGCACCTGAATGGCTTTTTTATTCTCCACTTATCCCTCTCCTTATAATACATCTGCAAAATGAACACGAAGGCGCTTAAATACCCAGTTTCCAAAAATAAAACATAGAATTGTAAACACCCAGAAGTAAAGCGTCCACATCGGACTCTCAAAAAACCACTTTTTCATAACAAAAGCATCTCTATACCCTGATACAATATAGTACATGGGATTTAACTGAAGCACTTTTTGTAGAAACGGATGTCCCGGAAGGGCTGTTTCCGCAATCCACATAATCGGTGTCAGCCAGATTCCCACCTGAAGGCCAATGCTGATAATCTGAGTTAAATCACGGAAAAAGATGACTACAGCACACGTAACATAAGAAAGTCCCAGTACCAAAAGGAATGTACAGCCGCTGTAATAAAGAATCTGGATATAATATAAATCCGGAAATTTCCCATAACACATATACAGAACAATTGTAAACAGCACGAAAAAGCCGTGTACAAACATCGCAGATATAATCTTCACAACCGGAAGCACGCTGATATTGAAAACGACTTTTTTTACAAGATAATTATATTCAAGAAGAGAGTTTGTTCCTCCTATCAAAGCGTCCTGGAAGAAAAACCACGGCACGATTCCAGCCACAAGATAAAGAACAAAGGGAACTCCCAGATCTCCTGTACCGGAGCGAAATCCCACAGAAAAGACAAACCAGTATACAAGAATCGTTACAATCGGCTGAACAAACGCCCATACAATTCCGAGATAAGAACCTGCATACTTTGTCTTAAAATCATTTTTTGCTAGTTTAAAAACTAACCGGCGGTTTTTATATAATTCCGCCGGCAGGGAAACAATATTCTTCAGCATCTCTGGCTCCTATCTGTGAAACTCTTTTAAGCCGTGCCATTTTTTGTCCTTGTCAGAAAGCTCCAGAACCATTTCTTCCGGAATCGGCCATTCCACACCTATATCCGGGTCATTCCAGATAAGACCACCCTCATCATTAGGATGATAAAAATCAGAACATTTATAAGTAAACTCTGCATTTTCGGAAAGTACAAGAAAACCATGAGCAAATCCCTTTGGAATAAAGAACTGCTTTTTATTCTCTGCTGAAAGAAGAACACCATACCATTTTCCAAATGTTTTGGAACCTTCTCTTAAATCCACCGCCACATCGTAAACTTCTCCGCTCACTACACGTACAAGCTTATCCTGTGGATACTGAATCTGAAAATGAAGCCCACGAAGAACACCGTAATGTGAACTTGACTGATTATCCTGTACAAACTCCACATCAATTCCAGCCTCTTTAAAATCATTGTAATTATAGGTTTCCATAAAATATCCTCTGGAATCTCCAAATACAGTCGGCTCGATTACTTTTAGCCCTTCAATATCTCCACATGACGTTACTTTAATTTTTCCCATTTTTCTGTCTCCTTTTCTTATTATTTATACAACGCAATTTAAAATTCCTTAAAATTCAAAATCGCTTCTACTACATATGATACATCTTTCATATCAAGATTATAAAACATAGGAAGCCGAAGAAGCCTCTCGCTCTCTTTTGTGGTATATATGTCTTCCCCTGAAAACCTTCCGAACTTCAGACCTGCCGGAGCTGTATGGAGGGGAACATAGTGAAATACACTTCGAATTCCCTTTTCTTTCAGATAAGTAATCAGTTCTGTACGCACCTCCTGATTTTTTACCTTCAGATAATACATATGGAAATTGTTTGTGCATCCATTAGGAACTACCGGTCTCATAATTTTTCCTTCTTCTTCCAGAACTGCCAGATGCTTATGGTAGTAATTATAAATTGTCTCCCTCTTCTTAGTGATTTTATCACATTCTTCCAATTGTGCATAGAGGTAAGCTGCATTCAGCTCACTTGGAAGATATGAAGAACCGTAATCAATCCATCGGTATTTATCTACCTGACCTCGGAAAAACTTGCTTCTGTCAGTTCCTTTTTCACGAAGAATTTCCGCTTTTTCCTGATATTTATCATCCTGAAAAACAAGAGCGCCTCCCTCTCCCATTGTATAATTCTTTGTTTCATGGAAACTGTAACAGCCGAAATCTCCTATTGTACCGAGAGCTTTTCCTTTATAATAAGAACCAACTCCCTGCGCTGCATCCTCTACAACCTTTAAATTATACTTCTCTGCCAGAGCCATAATTGTATCCATCTCACAGGAAATTCCTGCATAATGAACAGGAACAATTGCTTTTGTTTTCGGAGTAATAGCTGCCTCGATTTTTGTCTCATCAATGTTCATAGTATCCGGACGAATATCCACAAATACGATTTTTGCCCCCCGAAGCACAAAGGCATCTGCTGTTGACACAAACGTATAAGAAGGCATGATCACCTCATCGCCAGGCTTTATATCACAGAGATAAGCTGCCATTTCAAGCGCATGGGTACAGGAAGTTGTCAGCATTACATGTCTGGCATCAAACTTATCTTCCATTAATCCGGAACATTTTTTTGTATAGCTTCCATCACCACAGAGCATTCCTTTTTCTATGGCATCCTGTATATAAATAAGTTCCTTTCCTACAAATGCAGGTCTGTTAAAATCAATCATCTTCTGTCACCTTTATTTTTTGTTTACGCACACGCCGTTTATGTCAAAAGTGTATTCCTTTCCGTCAATTACCAGCTTTCTGTTTTCCACACGCACTCCGGACATATCTGTTCTTCCTGGATAAAAATAATACCATTTTCCTTTTACTTTATGCCACTGCTTATATGCTTTTCCTTCTTTATTAAAATAGTATGTATTTATTTTTCCATTTTCCTTTATCTGGGCGAATCCTTTATTCAGTCTTGCTCCATCTTCTCCGTAATAATAAATATTGCCGTCTTTTCCGATTCTTTTCCTGTTTGTAAAGGCATATCCCTTTTTACTTTCAAAGAGATAATATTTTCCATGTACATTTCTGGAACCTTTATACGCATAAGAATCAGCTCCTATATAATATTTCTTCCCATCTGCTTCCACCCATGTATTTTTCACACGGATGCCATTTTCATCTGCATAAGTAGTTTTGTTTGTTGCCTTGGAATAAAGAAGCTTATTTTGGAAAAGATGACCGTCCTTGCTGTCAAAACAATAGTAATCTTTTCCTATTTTTCTTGTACCTTTTAATAATTCTCCTTTTTTATAATAATATTTTTTTCCATTCTCCTCTACCCAGCCATCTTTTTCCGGAGCAGAATCTTCCCCGGAATCTGTACCTGGCTCATAACCACTTACCGGCTGTGTCCTTGGCACGATTTTCTTTGTGTAATCCACATATCCAAAATTCACATCTACATTACAATATTTTGGGATTCCGTCAATGAGACCTTTTGTAGAGTTTAAGACACCGCCCCCGTCTCCATCAGTTGCCTGCCAAATAGTATAATCATATAGAAATTTAGATGGCGCCTGAATTTTATCTCCGTAACTTGCAATCCATACATCAAGATCTGAAAGGCTGTTCATATCTATTTTGCTGTTGTACCAGTATGTATTACAATAAATCATTGGATAATATCCGGCTCTTTTTATCTCATCGCAAAAGGTGCGGGCAAGCTCAGATATTTTAGACGGGGGCAATTTCCCCATCTGAGGATACTCCAAATCAAACACCACCGGATACGACACTTTGTATCCTCTCATTTTTCTAATGGCAAGCTTTGCCTCTTCCAGAGCCTGTTCTTTTGTCGTTGCCGTGCTGTACACATAAGTCCCCACCGGCATTCCCGCTTTATTTGCCTCCTGCATATTGTAATCATATCTTTTATCAAGATACCCTGTTCCATATGCAATTCGTATCATGGCGAAATCTACGTTGGATTTTTTCACCTTTGCCCAGTTAATGGTATCCTGCCACTCAGATACATCAATTCCACGGGTAATTGCGCCGGGTATCTGCACACCGCTTCCGTTGTAGCAAACTCCGTTGATTTTCTGCCACGCTTTGGGATTTATTTTTTTAGCGTCAGCTCTTTCTTTCTGTTCTTCCCGGACAACTGTTCCGCTTCTGTCGTATGGCTCAAATGGATTGGCATTTACTGTAGAAACGCTCCCCGAGATTATTCCCAAAGTTACTGCTGCCATTCCTACTGACAGCCATTTCTTCCACTTTTTCATATTTTTCCCTCTTTTTTATATACACTTTGTTCATTTTACCGTGTTTAAAGCTACCGTCCTTATTATACAGACTACCCTCCTAAATTTCAAGGAAGAATATAAAAGCGCTATAATATAGAAGCAAAGGGAAAACAGGAGATATGCTGTCAAACATATCTCCTGTCCATATTTCATACGTATCTATCTTTATAATTTTTTAAATAGACGGGTCGGTCGGGTCAAAATTATATGGAGGTCTCATAGGAACTCTTGCCCTTCTTCCGAGAGGTCCTTTGAGAGCTTCTCTTGATTCATATTTCTTATCGAGAATACGAATTGTTGCCCCGTTACAGTTCTCATATATCCATTTTGCATCTGCAACGCAGACACGAATGCAACCGTGTGATGCCGGATTTCCAAGCTTATTGTACTCTGCTGCCGGAACGCTGTATGGATTCATTTGTGCGCCTGAAACAGAATGGATAAAGATTCCTCCAAGCCCAGCTCCCTGTACATGCGTTCCATACTGTCCCCATGATGGTCCCATAAGACTCTGCCATCTTCCACTTCTTCTGAGCACAAATCGACCTGTAGGAGTTTCTGTTCCCGGTCTTCCCACAGAAACGCGGATTGTTTTCACTGGTACTGTTCTGCTCTGATCGTAAATTGTCATCACACCATTTGTACGATCAACCTCCACATAGTACGGTCCTCTGTATACAGAAGTCAGATCATTAATGCGGTAAGCCTTTTCATCAAAATAATAGCGAAGTCCGTCAATCACTGCACTTGTATTTTTGTAAAAACCATTTCCTTTGGGATTGACATAGCGAACCTTATTCTCAGAATTGCTTAACACAACCCAGCCTGTACAGAATTTTCCCTGTTCATCAAGCCAGCCGTATGTTCCGTCCTTCCAGACAAATATATTTGTCTGAGAAACAAAGTTTTTAAAATAATACCACTTTCCGTTTATCTTTCTCCACTCATTGTTGGAAAGCTGTCCATCGCTCTCAGCATAATACCACTTGTTATTATATTTAATCATGGTATTTTTAAATGCTTTTCCTCTGTGGGTATTAGAATCGGAAATCTCAAAGAAATATGTTTTTCCGTCAATTGTCTTAATTCCACTTGCCAGTTTTCCTATATCATCGAAATACTGATTGCCGACCCATCTTCCCATATAGTGATCTCCATTGTCACGGAAATAGAACCAGCCAAGAAATTTTCCAGATGGCCATTTTACCTTCTGCCATCCCTTTTTCTCCGAAACACATCCTGCTGTACTTCCAAAGTAGTAATACTTCAATCCCGCAGATGTAGGACATTGCTTCCACACATTTTTCCATCCTACCTGCTTTCCGTTCTTTGTAAAATAATAACGATACTTTCCATAACGAACAAGCTTATCTTTTACAATGCGTCCCTGGGAATCGGAGCCGTACCATGCCTTGTCCACACATTTCGTTCTTCTGTTCTTTAAAATATATCCGTTATGATCCAGAAGATATTTTATGGATTTACTCTTTGGAGTTACCGTAATCGCCACATTTCCCTTATGTATTACAGCTTTTCCTTTATCTTTTCCCTTATTTTTTCTGTTAAAATAAATCCATTTCTCACCTTTACTGTTTGTTCCCATACAGCGCCAGCCGCCCATAAACATCTCTCCCGGAATCTCGCTGGCCGGGTCAAAGAAATATTTAGAACCGTTAATTCCAATAAATCCGGTTCTTGGTGTTCCGTCATCTTCCAGACAGTAATATTTTCCGTTAACGGAAAGATAACCGGTATCCTTATATTTGTCGTTCATGGATTTTACGCTTATATTAGGACCTGATTTTCCGTAAAGGCGAAATTTTCCATCCTGATACAACCAGTAATTTTTCTTCTGCTGTCCCAGATCAGAAGTAACAGGCGTTTTCGGAGTTCCGGTATACTCTTTATGAAGAACAGCCGTACTTTCCTCTGTAAAGTAAAGCTCTCCCTCTTTGCTCATCATATATCCCGGTGTCCCCGGCTGTACTGTCTTTTTTCCGGTTACCATGATCCCGTTTTTGTCAAAAAGATAATATCCTGTATGAGAGCCTTTTACTGAATTTGTTGTAACCTGAACAATACCATCCGCCTCTGTATAAACATCTCTTCCTTCCGCCGCTGCCGCTGTGCTTGTTCCGTCAATTCCGGCACCAACACCTGCACCTGCCATACTCAGCTCTTCCTGATTCATCGGTTCCGTTTCAACAGGAGCCACATCTTCCATAGGAAGTACATCCTCTTCCACTTCCGAAATCACTTCGTCACTTACAGTTTCCTGCATTGACATATCATCTGCCGACTGCTGTTCTGCTTCTGCACTTTCTCCGCCGAATTCTGTTCTGTTTTCCTTTCCTGTCTTCTTAGCAAGCTTCCAGCCTTCCGGAACTTTAATCCAGTATTCCGGTCCTACTGTCACAGAACCTGATGTGCTCTCCCCCGGCTGCACCTGAAATATCGCATCCGTCTCTGGTGATTCCAAGCCGTCCGATCCTGCTGACAGAATATCCTCCTGCTGCATTAAAGACTCTTCCTCCGGCGTTACGGTTGCTTCTGGCGTTACGGTTGCTTCTGGTGTCACAGTTGCTTCCGGTGTTACATCTGTTTCCGGAATCTCCAGACTGTCGCCCTGATTTTCTTCAGGAATTTCCGGTGTTTCCGGTTCTTCCGGAAGTTCTTCTTCCGACTCAAACGGTTCTGTAGCTACAACATCTTCCACTACACCGCCTGAAACGCCATCGCTTAAGGCTGACGCTCCAGCCTGCACTACCATAGACATACACATGGTAAGACTTAAAACGGCTGTTACCACTTTTTTCTTCATATGTGCTCCTCCTTTTATAATAAATACATATTTCTCTTACTCTCCAAGTCCGCTTTCAATGGCAGATACAAGCGCCTGAAGCGCGGTCTCCTCATCTGCCCCCTCACAGACAAGCTCAATCTCATCTCCACACTTTACACAGGCTCCCAGAACACTGAGAACACTTTTGGCATTGGCAGTTCCGCCGTCAAAAGTAAAGGTGATCAAAGATTTATATTTCATTGCTTCTTTACAAAGAATCCCTGCTGGCCGCAAGTGAAGCCCAGTAGGATTTTTCACTGTCACTTTTTGGCTTATCATTTTTTTCTCCCCTTAGTTATTATTTTTCTTCTGCAATTGTAGAAACTTTGGAAACCTTTATTTCTGTCTTTACATCCTCTATCAGTTCATAGCCTTTGGGAAGATTAATTTTAACAGGAACTTCATAGCTTCCTTCTTCTTTATCAGATAAGTCGATGGACGCCTTAATGTCATCATCACTCAATGCCTCTATATCTCCGTCCACTGCCTTAACTCGCACTTCCATCTTATCTATTTCAAAAGATACCTGAAGATTGTCCGCCTTGTTTTTAAACCGAACGCTATCCTTTGTCGCCGGAATGGTAAAGATTTTGCCCCCTTCCGGAAGAACTCTGATATTGACCCAGACTTCTTCACTGGAGCCACTTGTGAGCTTCAGCCCTTCTGAGAGAAGCTCTGAAATATTGACCTTCTCTTCCACATCATTTTTTGCTCCGCTGATGTCTACACTTTTCTCATCTTGTACCCATATTGTATTTCCCATGACTTTCAATTCATCCAGCGCTTCCTCACTTCCTGCCACACTGACCGTCTCAGGAACAGTCACTGCGCTGTCCACTACATAACCATCCGCCGGCTCGCCTTTATAATTCACATTAATCTTAACGCCGGCACGAACCTTCCACAGTTTCGTAGTTACGGTTGCCTTCACATTATCCATTCCAATGTACTTCATGGAATCCTCTGAAAGCTGTTCCTGATTTTTATCAATGATCGTAAGGTTTTCTGTATCTGTAGTATCCTCTGTAATTCCGTTTACATCTACATTTGCTATTACCTTATCTATTTTATTAATCATGGACTTTGGTCCTGTAATTCTGACTTTCTCCGGACTTACAATCTGAGAACCGATTTCATAACCTTTTCCCGGCATTCCCTCTCCGCTGTTGACTGTCACCATAAACTCAGCTGTCGCTCTGTCCTCCAGACGGACACTCATGTTCTGAGGCTGCACGGAAATATTATTCTGACTGATTCCCGGGCAGGTAACGCTTATGGGAATCATAACCGGATTTGTTTCAAGACTTACTGCCTGCTGCGCATCTGCAACAGCCTGAATATTTTCCGCAGTTATCCGGCTTAATGTTTTCCGCTCTGCCTTAATGGTAACGCGAACGGGCGTCTGCTCATCGTCACGCATACACACCTTATCCGTATCTTCAATATACTGCTTGTTGATCAGCTCCACATTGGAAATAATATAAGTTTTGCTGATTACAGGGTTATCTACATTGACTACGATAAGCCATACAAGAATCGCCACCGCAAGTGACATAATCTTTAAAGGAAAGTTATTTGGTCGTTTTGTCTTCATGCTTCACTCTCCCTTTCAGCAAATGGCGCAGCTTGCCATTTTCAACTACTGTTTTATTCTGTGCCTTTACAAGAGCGGAACGAAGAGCAGCGCTGTTCATACAGCGCGTCAGTCTGCCTCCCTGTGCAATGGAAACATTTCCTGTTTCTTCTGAAACAATAATTGTAAGAGAATCGCTGACTTCACTGATACCCACACCGGCTCTGTGCCGTGTTCCAAGTTGTTTACTCAATTCCATATTATCGGAAAGAGGAAGATAACAAGTTGCTGCCGCCACACGGTTTCCTCGTACAATCACCGCTCCATCATGAAGAGGAGTATTATGTTCAAAAATATTAATAAGGAGCTGACTTGTAAGCACCGCATCAATATTAATTCCCGTTCTTTCATATTCAGAAAGATGATTTTCCTGTTCTATTACAATCAGTGCCCCTGTCTTCACTTCTCCCATATCAAAGCAGGCTTTTACCAGCTCATTAATGGTCTTGTCCGTAAATCTTTCTTTTACTTCCTTTCCTGTGTCAAAGGGAATCAAGGTAGCCATGATTTTTTTCTGTCCCAGCTGCTCCAGCATTTTTCGAAGCTCCGGCTGGAAAATAACCATGACACCGATAATCAATACATTAGACAGCTTGCTGATTATCCACAGGATTGTGTTCATTTTAAATATATAGGCAAGAAAAATGAAGGCAAGCACCACAAGGATTCCCTTTAACAAAGTATAGGCTCTTGTAAACTTAATCCATACCATAAACTGGTATACGAAAAAGGAAATCAGAAAAATTTCTATCACATCAATCACGCCTACACTGGGAAGAGATACTTTTGACAAAAATCCTGACAGTATGGATGAAATGCTTTCCATGGTGCTCTCCTTTCTATTGTCTCTTTTTTATTCTGAAGCAGCTGATCCTTTTTTTATAAATCCTTCAGAGATTCTTCCAGCTTCTTCTCAAAATCCACTTCATCTGCTTTTTCTCTGGAAACCGGTGCGGCAGATTTTGGAGCCGCCTTTTTTTTCCCGTCTTCCTGAAAAATAGGATTTGCATAGGAGACTACGTCTTCCTCTGCTTTTTTCTCTTCTTTTACAGGCTGAGCTGTGATTTTCTTAATGCTTCTCTCAGAAGTTGTGACTGAAGCCTTTGGCACAGCCTTCACATAATAATAGTATTCATCGTCTTCATACTCCAGACGCTCTGTACGTGTATAATCTCCTCCGAATACAAAAAATTCCAAAACGATCCCCACTACAACAGAGAGAAGTGTCTGTATAAGAAGAATCGGCATAGATACGGTAACGCTCACAAAGAAGCTTCCGCCCAGCATAATCAGAATATACGCCACTCCGCCTGTGACAATTGCGATTCTCCATGCAAAATCAAAGGAGCGTGTACGAATCAGATTTACAATTAAAATAACTGCAACAAAAGCAACAAGCGTAATCCACATTGCCCAGTTCTGCATCAGTCCGTCTGAAAGAATTTTCAGCTTATCAAGCATTTCTACTTCCGGATTTGCAAGAATCTGTGACTGACTTCGAATGAGACGGATCACATAATAAAGAATCACACCGCTTCCTGCCGGAAAAACAGAAAAAGCATTTCCAAGAAGCCCGCTTCCAATTGGAAGAAGCGCCGGCATTCCAAATCCGAAGGAAAGAGGCGTACACACAAGCACGATATTCTGCCCTGCACTGAATCTCAGGAAAAGAACAGCAATAAATAAAATAATAATCAGCATAAATGCCGCTACTTCCATCCCCAGAGCATAGGAATGTCCCACCATAAGCAGAAAGCCTACAAAAACAGTCACTCCAGGCGGCAGTATGGAACAGATAAGAGCCAGAATCAGTACGATAAACACATTGTTCAACTGACTCATATATCCCATATTTGCATTGATCCAGATAAAATACACAAGAGAAACTGCAAATTTAATAACCGGCAGAAGATAAATTTCGTACTGCCCGTAAAGGTTCTTAATTTTCTGTTTTAATTCCAGTAATGCTGTCATTTTCTGTAACCTCCCGCTTTTGTGCGTCCTGCTGTTTTCTTTTCTTCCCGGTCATACATTTTCTCAAGTTTCGTGAGTCCTATATAATAGTTTTTCACACTTTTTTTTGCACGATAATACCGGACGGAATACTGAACATATGTGAGAAAAGAATAAAAAATAAGAAGCGCCACATAGCCCAGAATCACATAAATACCAAGATTTACCAGGTTCATTTTATGGATGTTGTTCATGAGATATTCTGCAAAATATGCTGCAAGTCCTGCCAGAATCAATCCATATCCGATTGTGACAAGAAAGAAATTCTTAATAAGAGCCAGACCGATATAATCGCTTCTGTAATATCTGCTCACAGGAAGATATTTCTTACCTTCTCCCTCCTCGTACATGGCAAGTTCTGTCATTATCTTTACTTTTTCTTCATTTAACATAGACAAACTCCTTATATTTAACCATATAGATTAATTGTAACATATATCCCTACCTATGAAAAGTATTTTTCCCAACCTTTTCGGGAAATCCTTAACATTCTTAAGGATTTCCTATACACAGTGTAAGAAAGTATACCTTTTTTGCCCCGCCATCCATAAGGCAGGCAGAAATCTCGTCCATTGTACTCCCTGTTGTATAGACATCATCAATAACAAGCAGAGTAAGGTCTTTTACATTTTTTTGGATAATAAATGCATTTTTCAGATTATTTCTTCTCTCCTGTGCATTCAGCTTTTTCTGTGATTTTGTATTTCGACACTTTTTTACAATCTCCCCGTCACATGGAATCCCTGTTAGAAGCGAAAGCTGTTCTGCAATATATGCCGACTGGTTAAAACCGCGCCTCCGCTCTTTTTTTCTGTGAAGAGGAACCGGTATGAGCCTGTCCGGTTTCCATCTTATAATATTCTTCTTCCCAAAAAGAAACATCGCTTCTGCATAAAATTTCCCATATTCTCTGCAACCGTAATACTTATATTTTTCAATTGAAAGCTTCCACATATCATCATAGGGAAAAATTCCTTTTCCCTGCGTAAAATTCCGCTTTCTTTTTCCACAGTCTCTGCAGTATTCTGCTTCCTTATCCACCTGCCTGCCGCATTTCATACACCTTGTCCCGGAAACAGGGCGGATTTTTTTCTCGCACTCCGGACAGAGCAGACGCTTCTGTTCCCTCAAAATTTCATGACAGAGGGGACAACATCTCGGATATAAAAGATTCAAAAAATTCTCAGCTCTCAAACGCGTCCTTTCTCCCCGACTGCGCTCTCTTCTTCCTGACTTAACTCCCGTATCCTCACATCAAGGGAGCTGCATCTTCTCTGCTGTTTTTCATTGCGTATCATTTCTCCAAATGTCTCCTCACTTCCCACAATTGTCACACATTTGCGTGCCCTTGTCACTGCGGTATAAAGAAGATTTCTATTTAAAAGCATCTGGGGCCCTGAAAGAAGTGGAATCACTACTGCCGGATACTCCGAACCCTGAGATTTATGGATGGTAATCGCATAGGCAAGTTCCAGCTCTTCCATTTGTTTAAAAGAATATTCCGCACATCTTCCATCTTCAAATTCCACTGTAGCCGTCTCTGCAAATTCATTGATTTCTGTAAGAATCCCTGTATCTCCGTTAAACACTCCAACCCCTTTTTCCACAGGAATGCCGTATTTTCCACGCACTTCCCACTCAAGCTGGTAATTATTTTTCACCTGCATCACCTTATCCCCCTGTCGGAAAAGCTGTCCTCCCAGTTCTCTCTCCTTTTTTCCGTTTTCCGGAGGATTTAAGTACCGCTGCAGAATCTGATTCAGCCGCTCCACCCCCAGAAGTCCTTTCCTCATAGGCGTAAGAACCTGAATATCAAAAGGCTTTGCCTGTACATAGCGGGGCATTTTTTCCTGAATGAGAGCAATCACAACACGGATAATAATATCTGCGTCATACCGCCTTAAGAAAAAGAAGTCCCGGCTCTTATTATCAGGAACTACCTGTTCTCCTCTGTTGATTTTATGGGCATTTACGACAATATCACTCTCTGATGCCTGACGGAAAATCTTTTTAAGTTCCACAACAGGAAAGCTTTCACTTCGAATAATATCCCGCAGTACGTTTCCCGGTCCTACACTGGGAAGCTGGTTCTCATCTCCTACAAGAATCAGTCTTGTCCCTGCTGTCACCGCAAGGAGAAGCGAATGCATAAGAAAAATATCTACCATAGACATTTCATCTATGATAATCACATCTGCCTCAAGAGGGTTCTGTGCATTTCTCTCAAACTGCACTGCCTGTCCTTCTCTCTCTTCCTCCGGCATTCCGGAAAGTTCCAGAAGACGGTGAATGGTCTGCGCCTCATATCCAGTCGCCTCTGTCATTCGCTTTGCAGCCCTTCCTGTAGGTGCTGCCAGGCGAAGCTCCGCACCTTCGCTTTCAAAAAAACGGATAATTGCATTGATTGTTGTTGTTTTTCCAGTTCCCGGCCCTCCTGTCAAAACAAAAAGACCGTTGGACGCAGCTTCCCGCACCGCTTTTTTCTGCATTTCATCGAGAACTGTATCCGTTTCTTTCTCAATCTGGGCAATTCTTTTTTCTGTGCTTTTTTCATCTTCCGGGCAGGCAACATTCAGTTCACACAGCATTCTCGCTGTATTCAGCTCCAGATAATAATGCTGGCTCGGATACACAATGGTTTCTTTTTCTCTTTCTTTTAAAACAACCTTTCTGTCAATTGCCATATCCATAAGATGCTTTTCCATATAGGAAATATCCACCTGAAGAAGAGATGCCGATCTTCGGAACAATTCTTCCTTTGGAAGATAAATATGGCCTTCTCCCGATGCCTGCAATAAAACATACAACATTCCGCTTCGAATTCTGTAATCTGAATCTGCCTGGATTCCAATCCTGCCTGCAATTTCGTCTGCAATTTTAAATCCCACTCCGCTTATATCTTCTGCCAGACGATATGGATTCTCCTGTAGAACATTATAGAGAGACTGCCCGTATTTCTGATAAATTTTCGCCCCAAGATTCAGGGAAATCCCGTATTTCTGAAGAAAAATCATAGCTCTTCGCATATCAGCCTTCTCCGTCACCTGCGCGGCGATCTCTCTTGCCTTTTTTTCACTGATTCCTTTGATCTCTGCCAGTCTTTCCGGTTCTTCCTCCACGATCCGCAGGGTATCTTCCCCAAAGCGCCTTACAATTCTCGCTGCAAGAGCGGCTCCGATTCCCTTAATGGCGCCTGAACCAAGATAGCGTTCCATTGCAAGAGAGTCCTCCGGCATCTTTTCTGTAAAAGAGGCAATCTGAAACTGTTTTCCATATACAGGGTGGTGGATATAATTTCCCGAAGCCTCAATCGTTGCTCCCTGGGATATGTCCGGAAAAGTTCCCACACAAGTAAGCTCTTCCTCCCCTGTCTGTTTCAGAACCATTACCGTATAACCGTTCTGGTCATTTCGGAAAATAATATGGTCTATGTATCCTGTTACTGTTTCGCTCATTCTTTTGCTCCCGTGATAGAGAAGAGGTGCTGCGTGGCAGCACCTCTTCTGTTTTACTCCATTTTTGCCATTACATCTGCATATTTCCCTGTTCCCACAGCAGCCACCAACATCGCATCCTGAACAGTCAGCGTATTGACGCCTGTCTTCTGCTCTATCAGCGTATCCATTCCATGAAGCAGCGCGCCTCCTCCTGTAAGAACGATTCCTCTGTCCACAATATCTGCTGCAAGTTCCGGAGGTGTTTTCTCCAGAACTCCATGAACAGCCTCCACAATCTGTCCTGTGGCATCTTTTAAAGCCACACGGATTTCCTCAGAGGTCAGAGTCGTCATTTTGGGAAGACCGGTAATGATATTTCGCCCCTTCACTTCCATTGTTCTGGGATCTGCCTCCTCGCAGGCTGTTCCAATCTGAATCTTAATTTTTTCAGCTGCATCTTCTCCTATAAAAAGACTGTGCTTTTCTCTCACATACCGCATGATCGCCTGGTTAAAATTATCACCGGCTACTTTCACAGAGGCAGATACCACAACGCCGCCTATGGATATTACAGCAACATCTGTTGTTCCTGCCCCAATATCCACAATCAGATTTCCAAAAGGCTTTGAAATATCCACCCCGGAACCAATTGCCGCAGCAATCGGTTCTTCTGCAAGATATACTCTTCTTGCGCCTGACTGGTATGTGGCTTCCTCCACTGCTTTTCTCTCAATCTCTGTAATTCCGCTCGGAACACAGATACTGATACGCGGCTTTCGAAAAGCTCTTGGTCCCATAGCCTTTGCCACAAAAAATTTCAGCATTGTTTCCAACACATTATAGTCTGCGATCACACCCTGGCGCACAGGCCAGATCACTTCCATATTTGAATTTGCGTGAGATGCCATCTGGCGCGCTTCCTCGCCTATGGCACGGATTTTCTCTGTATTTTTATCATATACCACAACGGAAGGCTCCTGAAGAACAATTCCCTTTCCTGTGGAATAAACAAGACTGTTTCTTGTTCCTATATCAATTCCAATATCACTTGCCGGCATTTCTTTTCCTCTCTGTAACTGTGTACTCGTACAGCTATTTCTTATCTTTTATCAAGTACGTCACTTAATGATACCAGAATTCCCGGAAAATGAAAAGAGCTGCCTTCTGAATTTTATGAACTTTTCAGAGTCTCTTTCTCTCTTTCATTTTGTCAGATATTTCTTTACATACTGTCCTGTGTAGGAAGCCGGATTCGCTGCTACTTCTTCCGGTGTACCCTTTGCAATGACCGTACCGCCTCTGTCACCGCCTTCCGGACCAATATCAATAATATAATCGGCCGTCTTAATCACATCAAGATTATGCTCAATTACAACAACTGTATTTCCACCCTCGGAAAGCCGCTTTAAAATTTCAATCAGCTTATGCACATCTGCAAAATGCAGCCCTGTTGTAGGTTCGTCCAGAATATAAATGGTTTTTCCAGTGCTGCGCTTGCTGAGCTCTGTTGCCAGCTTGATTCTCTGTGCTTCTCCTCCGGAAAGGGTGGTAGATGGTTGTCCAAGACGAATATAGGAAAGTCCCACATCGTAAAGCGTCTCTATCTTTCTTCGGATAGACGGAATGTTTTCAAAGAAGGAAAGCGCCTCCTCTACCGTCATATTCAGAACATCGTAGATACTCTTATCCTTATATTTAACTTCCAGCGTTTCTCTGTTGTATCGTTTCCCTTTACATACCTCACAGGGTACATACACATCCGGCAAAAAGTGCATTTCTATCTTTATAATACCATCTCCGCTGCAGGCTTCACACCGTCCGCCTTTTACGTTAAAACTGAAACGTCCTTTTTTATATCCTTTCGCCTTGGCATCTGCCGTTGCTGCAAAAAGGTCGCGAATCTGGTCAAACACACCCGTATACGTAGCAGGATTAGAGCGTGGAGTTCTTCCAATCGGAGACTGGTCTATATCAATCACCTTATCAAGCTGCTCTACCCCGATAATGTCTTTATGCTTTCCCGGAATCACTCTCGCTCTGTTTAAATCCCTTGCAAGGCGTTTATAAAGAATCTCATTGATCAGTGAACTTTTTCCGGAGCCGGATACACCTGTAATACAAGTCATAACACCAAGAGGAATGTCTACATCAATATTCTTAAGGTTATTTTCCGCCGCTCCTTTGATTTTCAGAAAACCGGTTGGCTTTCTTCTCTCTTTTGGAACAGGAATCTGAATGCGCCCGCTTAAATAAGCGCCTGTCACAGAGCGCTCATTTTTCATAAGCTCCTGCGCTGTACCAATGCCTACAAGTTCGCCTCCGTGTTCCCCGGCTCCCGGCCCAATATCAACCACACAATCCGCAGCCATCATTGTGTCTTCATCATGTTCCACAACAATCAGGCTATTTCCAAGATCGCGGAGGTGCATCAACGATTTGAGAAGCTTATCGTTGTCTCTCTGATGAAGTCCGATACTGGGCTCGTCCAGAATATATGCCACTCCCACAAGACCGGAACCAATCTGTGTAGCAAGACGGATTCTCTGCGCTTCCCCTCCGGAAAGAGTTCCTGTTGCCCTTCCCAAAGAAAGATAATCCAGTCCTACATCGGAGAGAAAACGGACTCTTGCCTTGATTTCTTTTAAAATCTGATGTCCGATAAGCTGCTGCTGACTGGAAAGCACCATATTATCCAAAAATGCCTTCAGATTTTCAATGGACATATTTGTAATTTCATAAATATTTTTATCTGCAACTGTTACTGCAAGTGATTCTTTTTTTAATCTCTGTCCCTTACATGCTCCGCAGGGGGTAATTCTCATAAAGGATTCGTATTCCTGCTTCATGGCATCGGAACCGGTTTCCCTGTATCTCTGCTCTACATTTTTAATCAGTCCCGGGAAAGCCACGTCGTAAACGCCCTCTCCTCTCTGCCCCTTATAATAAACCTTCACAGAGTGCCCCTTTGTTCCATTGATAATCACATCTTTGATCTCATCAGGATAATCCTGAAACGGAGTATCCAGGCTGAATTTATACTCCTCTGCAAGCGCATCCAGAATCGCTCTTGTAAAGCTTCCCTTGTCTGTACAGGACTGCCAGCCCATAACAGCAATCGCCCCTTTTGAAATACTGAGAGACATATCGGGAATCATAAGATTTATATCAAATTCCATCTTATATCCAAGTCCGGCACACTCTGGGCAGGCTCCAAAAGGATTATTAAAAGAAAAGCTTCTGGGCTCGATCTCATCTACACTGATCCCGCAGTCCGGGCAGGAAAAACTCTGGCTGAAATTCAGCACGTTCCCATCCATGGTATCTACAATCAGAAGTCCGTCCGCCAGCTCCAGGACGGTCTCAATAGAATCCGCAAGGCGTTTCTCTATCCCCGGTTTTACAATCAGTCTGTCTACAATAATCTCAATATTATGCTTGATATTCTTATCCAGCTTGATTTCTTCTGAAAGCTCATATACGATGCCGTCAATCTGTACGCGCACGTAACCGCTTTTTTTCGTGTGCTCCAAAAGCTTTGCATGCGTTCCTTTTCTTCCTCTTACAACAGGAGCCAGAAGCTGAAGCTTCGTTCTCTCCGGAAGTCCCATAATCTGGTCTACCATCTGGTCTACTGTCTGCTTACTGATTTCTCTTCCGCATTTTGGGCAGTGAGGAATCCCTACCCTTGCATAAAGCAAACGAAAATAATCATAAATCTCTGTAACAGTACCTACGGTGGAACGTGGATTTCTGTTTGTTGATTTCTGGTCAATGGAAATCGCTGGAGGAAGCCCTTCTATACTCTCCACATCCGGCTTTTCCATCTGTCCCAGGAACTGTCTTGCATAAGAGGAAAGAGATTCCATATAACGCCTCTGTCCCTCTGCGTAAATCGTATCAAAAGCCAGAGAGGATTTTCCGGAACCGCTCAGTCCTGTAAGAACCACAAACTTGTCCCTTGGAATATCCACACTTAAATTCTTCAGATTATTTTCATTCGCTCCTCTGATCCTGATAAATTGTTTCTTCACTGTATCTGCTGACATGGTTCCTCCAATCTTCCGTAAAACAAATTAAACATCGCACATCTGTTCTTTTAGTATATTACAGGAACGCTTGTTTGGCAAGTGTTTTTTCTATTAATAATCAAACGTATTGTTATTTACTTTTATTGTAGTTTTTGTTTTTTCCCCCTTATAAGGCTTACGAATTTCGATTAAAATCTGATACAAAGCTTCTATATCTTTTTCTGTGAATTTTCTTAAAATTAAGCGGTCTGTTATTAATTCAGGTGTATTCACGTTTCTCTATTTCCTTCACTCATGCAGTTCCAGCGGAAGTCCGTCCGGATCAAAGAAAAACGTCATTCTCTTCTTTGTATAATCATCATATCGGATCGGCTCACATTCAATCCCGCATTTCTTTAATTCTTCTGCCGTTTCTTCTACATTCTCCACACGAAATGCCAGATGGCGAAGCCCGCAGGCTTCCGGTCGGTTTACACGCTTTGGCGGATTTACTTCCGCAAATATCTCCAGTTCAATCGCCTCTTCCCCATCTCCAATCTTCAAATCCAGCTTCCAGTCTTTTCTCTCGTCGCGATAATTTTCACGTATCACCTGAAAGCCGAGTTTTTCCACATAAAACTCTCTTGCCGCATGAATATCTGATACAATAATTGCAACATGATGAATCGCGTTTAATTTCATTTGTAATCTCCTCATTTCTTAATCAAATGTATTATTATTTATGACTGTAGTTTTAATTTTTCTTCTTTACAGGGTGTCTGATTACTGTTTTCCATTTTTCCGGATCAACTCGTCTCGCATCAGACAGATAAATTTCATGGTGCAGGCGTTTCTCTGTAAAATCATTCACATACCCATTTTCCTGTAAATATGCGTCCATCAAAGCAACTGTTTCAGGTTCATGGTCGAATGGTCCTATGTGCATGATCTGTACGCAAAGCCCTTCCTCAAGGATCAGAAATTCTGCTGCGGAGCAATCTATTTTTTTCTTTTCAGATGCAGTTTCTACTGCCCATTCAAAATCTTTTTCTGTCACGAAATCCGGCAGACGGATAACGGAAATCCAGTTAAATGTTTCCTTGTTTTTGTAGTCCACGCCAGAAATGTTCTCCTGCCACCAAAATCCCTCGAGAGGAGGCACTACATATTCGAAAAATCCTTCTATTTTTATTCTTTTTTGAAATCAAATGCCATGTCCATTTCCTCCGTTTACATTTGACAATTTGTTGAAATATAAGTACATTTAATCCCATCTGCTTTTGCCACTGCTTCCGCATATTTTAGCAGCTTCACCGCGTAAATCCCCCTCTTGTTTATCCCTGTTCTCCAATCCACTTTTTCGCCCATTCGAATAAAACTTCGGACATTTTCGAAAAATCAACCGTCCCTCCGTTTTTCAGACTTAAAAAAGTATCCACGATCACTTTTTCTTCCGGCGAAACAACATTTGACAAATCCTTTTGATGGTGAATGTAATTTCCCGTCTGCCTGAAACAGATTGCCTGTACAACAAAAGAAGCCGATTTATATAATCCTTTCAGGATTTCCTCATTTTTTTCATACAGCATATTATGTACGCAGCCGTGATAAATGTTGCACACCCCGATTTTTATTGCTCTGGCAACTGCCTCATCGTCAACTCGTGCCAGCAATTCATCAAGGCTTCCCTTTATGGCTTTCGTATCGTAATAGAACTGAAAAAGGTCAGAAGGCTCCCAGTTTAACAGTTCTTTTTTCCCGGAAAGAAAACCGCAGATTAATTCTCTGTGCGTCAGACTGTCCAGCATGGTATTATAATTCTGAATATCCGAAACCGCCACTTCATCAAGAATTACAACCATATCTATGTCACTTTTTTCTGTTGCTTCCCCACGACTGTAGCTTCCCTGCAGCCCGACAAACCATACACGTTCCCCGAAAGTTTCCTCTAATTTCTGTAAAAACAGATTTATCCACGCAGTAATTTCTATCATTTTCGTCACCTCGCTCATATAAAATCAAACAGTGAAAGCTGCTCTTCTTTTTCTTCGTATGTTCGTAAATACTCAAATATCTGATTGCTATTATGTACAATGTTGTGCTTGTCGCAGGTTCGGTTAAAGATTTCCATCAGCTTTTTTTCATTAGGACTTGGCAGGACATATTGCTCCCCGTAACAGCAAATATATTTTTCTTTCAGTCCGGGAAATAATCTGTCTAACCGCCTGTAAAAATATTCGCGGTTTCCCTCTCTAAGAGTCATGCCCATTCCGAAATTTACGATTCCGTACACCTTTGCTTCCGCACAATAATTTAATATGCCCACCAAATTTTCTTCTGTATCGTTGATAAACGGCAGAATCGGACAAAGCCACACAACCGTCGGGATTCCCTCCTGCTGCAGAATCTTTAACGCCTCAAAGCGTTCCCTTGTGGTGCTGACGTTTGGCTCCAGCTTCCGGCATAGCGTTTCGTCATATGTCGTTAATGTCATCTGCACCACGCATTTTGTTTTTTCGTTGATCCTTTTTAATATATCCAAATCGCGGAGCACCTGCGCTGATTTTGTGATCAGTGTAAAACCGAATCCGTATTTTTCGGCGAGAAGCAGGGATTTTCTCACATACTGAAGTTCTTTTTCCACCGGAATATACGGGTCAGTCATTGCCCCGGTTCCTATCATGCACTTCTTCCGCTTTCTTTTCAGGGAATCCTCCAGCAATTCAAGAGCATTCTCTTTTACCTCAATATCCTCAAATACATGATTCATATGATAACAGCGGCTTCTGGAATCACAGTAAATACAGCCATGTGTACACCCACGATATAAATTCATTCCGTTTGATGCAGACAGAATACTCTTTGCTGTTACATAGTGCATATTGTTCTCCTAATCTTTTCTGCTATGTTCCTAACTGCATCATATTATAGCAGCCTGCATATGCGCTTTCTATTACTCATACGGATAAACATGCTCTGCTTTTGATTAAAACTCTCTGAGATGGATAATCTTCGTATTTTCATCAAATTCAATAACAGATACCCCATCGAATCCGCCGATTTCATTATTATAATCACACTCAAAATACCATTCTGCAACCGTGCACATATCCTGATGAATAAATTTTTTGATTTCCCATTTTAATACTGTGCCATTTTCATTCCAATCTGTAAACCACTTTAAAATCTGTACTAGCCCATGATATTCCGGTCCGTAACACTCGCTGTATGTAATGTCATTCGAAAAAATACTTTTCAATGGTTCAATATCTTTATCAAGCCACGCCTGAAAATATTTTCTGACAATATCTTCTTTTCTCATATCATCATTCCTTTTCAATCCACCATTATCCCTCCTGAATACCAAACCCAATACGCTTACTTACAAACAGAATACAGGAAATGAAGCATATCTCCATTGTAATACCGCGTAATAAATTTAGTTTCTTTACTCATATCAATACTTTCTGCCACTTTCATAGATGCAAAATTATCTGATTTAATAATCGCGCATACTTTGTTTATGTCAAGATTTTTAAAAGCATACTTTTTGCATCCCTGCGCCGCTTCTTTTGCATTTTTTAATATCATTGCCCACAGACCATATCCATATTTTTTATATCTTTCTGTCTGTCAATCCATACCTAAACGTCATTGTCCGAAAAATTGTGTTCATAAACATACATAACTTCAGGATTTTGTAAAATCGCAGCCAGATTTTTAAAATCACTCCGGTTCATTTCTCTTAAAATTAAACGTTCTGTTTCTCATATCATTCTGTTTCTCATTTTTCACTCTACAGCTCCATACTGTTATTTTTTTGAAACTGCCATCAACTGAAATCTTATTCCCTGTCATTCAATAGTCCATTCACTCTTTCAACAGGAAATCTATCTTCAATATCAACTACTTCAAACAAATTTAATGGCAATTCCTTTTCTCCTATTATCGCAAGGTATTCATTAACAGCTCTGCGGTCAATCATGATTTTCCCATGTCCTGCCCAATGACGATTACTCTCTCTTTTTTTCAATCCGGAAATCCAGTATTCATCACCATTTTCAATATCTATATAATTTGAGTAACTGCCATTATATTTCTGAAAAGCATGGTCGTTAAAGTAAATTGTTTTTTTACTTTTTGAAGTCCTGACATAACCAATCCATGCCGGACCGTCATCAGAATACCCTGTTTTAAGCTCAATATACATTAAATTATTAATCATTCTTAGTCCCTCCAAATACGGTTTATCTATCACTATACAAACTGAAAGTTATTTAATTCTCTGTGTACCTAATTGTAATTGTTCAACTGCTATTTTTGATTTATTCCCATCTCCCATTTGGAGATTTTTTATTTCCGAACTCCGAATAGTCAAAATGATTTCGTCCCAGACCTGCAAATCATCAAAAGTTATATCTACAACATCTTGTGCATTATAATTACAATAAATCATAGGAATTTGAGAACAATCAATAAGACAATCATTCCCTAAAACCCCTTCTTCTCCACTATCTTTTATGGTTATAATTTTATTTTCTTTATCAATTTCTGTTATTATCGCATTGACACCTAAAGTAAGTGGTTCGTTTGTTTGTTGTCCAGAACACGCAACTAAAGTAAACGTACAAATAAATATGCATAATGCCATTATCAATTTTTTCATCATAAGTTCCCCAAAATTCTGATTTATTGCTCTATTTTCTTCGGTAAACTGGAAGTCGTCTATTTCTTCATACCTTGCTTTGTAAAATGCTTATGTAACAAAAATTCTGTTGGAATAATTGTAAGTACCATAATTCCTAATTGCAAAAACACTAAATAGACAGAAATCATTTCAAAGTTTGTATAATCTTTCATTAAAATCAAAACAAAAAGTGATAGTATAGCCTGAATAATTCCTAAAGCAAAATTCATTCTGCCCCAACATTTGTGTGCATACTTCCATGTTTCATCATTCAGCCTTGACATAGTAGTTCGATATCCCGAAATTCCTTGTCTGTCTTTAGGTGGATTATCTTTCCATGTATATCCCAATATAATCATGGATAATGGTACTAATAGTGAACAAACAAATAAAAATATAAACTTCATGTTCACCTCCTTCCAACTTTTAATCCATCTCTTTTCATATACAACAACGGATATGGTTTCCCCTGTTTGTCCAGTTTTGTTCGTTTATAAACCTTGAATGCATATGCTCTTAAAATCCTTTTGCCAGGAGATTCCGTTCTTTCACTTTTGTTATTTTCCTATTGCCTTTGCCTTCAATTTCAAATACACTCTCCATTGACGCATTTTGTTCTAATAACTTTTATTTTACAAATACCAATACAAAATTCCAGCCATAAATCCCTCGCAGTTTTTTTGCAATCAACGGATTTATAACGGAATTTTGTACTGATATTATAAAATAACACTTATTCCAGCAAAAACTCCGCCATCACTCCATTACTCACATGTATTCCTGCTCTTGTAAGGAATATTCTTCCCTCCGTCTCCTCAAGCAGGCCTACACTTTTATACTTATCTAATACCTTCCCATACACGCATTCTATGGGAACTCCAAATCCCTCCAAAAATTCTGCTTTTGACACCCCTTTTGTCATACGAAGTCCCAAAAACATAAACTCTGACATTTCTGCTTCTAAAGATAAAGTTTCTCTGTCTCCCCTGATTTTTTCCGGAAATCCGCTATTATTAAGATACAGAGAAAAGTCCGACGTATTGGAAAAACGCTGATTTCCCCAAAGAGAAGCCGCTCCAAGTCCTAGACCAAGGTATTCTTTTCTCGTCCAATAGCCAACGTTATGTTGGCAGGCAAGGTCTTTTTTTGCATAATTGGAGATTTCGTATTGTTCGTATCCGTACTCTGCCAAAATCCCTGCTGTGTCCTCATACATTCTGTACTCTGTGTCCTCGTCCGGAAGATTCAGCTTCCTTTTTGCAAAGGGTGTTCCTTCTTCTATAATCAGGCTGTATGCTGAAATATGCTCCGGGTGAAGCGCTGCCACTTTCCTTAAATTTCTTACCCATCCCTCATACGTTTGATCCGGAAGTGCACACATCAAATCCACGTTGATATTTTGAAAACCAGCCTCCCTCGCAAGGGAAAAGCTTTCCAGAAATTCTTCATATGTATGAATCCTTCCGAGGCTCTTAAGCTCTGCTGCCTCCGGGGACTGCAATCCCAGACTCAGGCGGTTGATTCCCACATTTCTGTACAAAAAAAGCTTCTCATTAGACAAAGTCCCCGGATTTGCCTCTATTGTAATTTCGGCGTCCGGGGCTACAGAAAAGCTTTTATGGATTTTTTCAAAAATATCTCCCATCAGAGAAGGAGAAAGCGCAGACGGCGTTCCTCCTCCCACAAAAATGGAAGATACTTCTCTTTTTTCTGTTTTTACTGCTTCAATTTCCCGCAAAAGTGCTTCTGTATAGGAAGCTTTCGCCTCCTCACTTCCCGGTGCGGAAAGAAAATCGCAGTAAGCGCATTTCCGGACGCAGAAGGGAATATGTATATAAAGTTCAAAGGAAGTATCCTTTCTTTTCATTCCGCTTTCTCCTCCGCAAGATATGGATTAACCATCGTTATATTTCCGTTTTTTACGACTGCATCAGGATTCACTTCCTCCGGTGCAGGCGTAGGACTGGGCTCTGGCGTTATAGTAATTGTCATAACTTTTTCCTCTTTTTCGTCCTTCTCCTTTCCACAGCCACACCCGGCGGCGAAAAGACAGAGAAAGCTAAAAGACAAAACTGCCAGAAACCTTTTCTTTCTATTTTTCATAAAAACTCCGCTCTCCAGCAGCAATCCTGCCGGCAAACCTTACTTATCGTCAAGCTTTAAGACACTCATAAACGCTTTCTGTGGAATCTCTACATTTCCAATCTGACGCATACGTTTCTTACCTTCCTTCTGTTTTTCCAGAAGCTTCTTCTTACGGCTGATATCACCGCCATAACATTTGGCAAGTACATCTTTTCTCATGGCTTTTACTGTCTCTCTTGCAATAATCTTGCTTCCAACAGCCGCCTGGATCGGAATTTCAAAAAGCTGTCTCGGAATCTCCTCTTTCAGCTTTTCGCACATCTTTCTTCCTCTCTCATACGCAGTATCTGCGTGCACAATAAAGGAAAGGGCGTCTACTTCTTCTTTATTTACAAGAATGTCAAGCTTCACAAGCTCACTTCTCTCATAACCGCAAAGCTCATAATCAAGAGAAGCATATCCTCTGGAACGTGATTTCAGCGCATCAAAGAAATCATAAATAATCTCATTAAGAGGCAGCTTGTACTTTAAAAGTGCACGTGTCTCTTCCATATATTCCATTCCGATATACTGACCTCTTCTTTCCTGACAAAGATCCATAATTGCCCCGATAAATTCTGTCGTCACCATAATTTCCGCATTTACCATCGGCTCTTCCATATATTCAATCTCTGACGGATCAGGAAGGTTTGTGGGGTTTGTAAGATCAATCACTTCCCCGTTTGTCTTATAAACCTTATAGATAACGCTCGGCGCAGTTGTTACAAGGTCAAGATTATACTCTCTTTCCAGACGTTCCTGGATAATCTCAAGATGAAGAAGACCAAGGAACCCACAGCGGAAGCCAAAACCAAGAGCAATTGATGTTTCCGGCTCATAGAAAAGAGATGCGTCATTTAACTGAAGTTTTTCCAAAGCGTCCCTTAAATCTCCGTATTTTGCTCCGTCTGCCGGGTAAAGTCCACAGTAAACCATTGGATTTACCTTCTTATATCCCGGAAGAGCCTCGCTGCATGGCTCAGCGTTATTTGTCACAGTATCACCCACACGGGTATCTCTTACATTTTTAATACTTGCCGTAATATATCCTACTGTTCCTGCTGTCAGCTCGTCACACGGGATAAACTGTCCTGCTCCAAAATATCCAACTTCCACAACCTCGGTCGTAAAGCCGGTTGCCATCATACGGATAGGCGTACCTTTTTTCACGCTTCCATCCATCACACGGCAAAATACAATTACACCTTTATACGGATCGTATATAGAGTCAAAAATCAAGGCTTTTAAAGGCGCGTTCACATCTCCTGACGGAGCCGGGATCTTTGTCACAATCTGCTCCAGCACCTCTTCCACATTAAGTCCTGTCTTCGCAGAAATCCGCGGAGCATCCTGCGCCTCCAGACCAATTACATCCTCTATTTCATTAATGACGCGTTCCGGATCTGCACTTGGAAGGTCTACCTTATTAATAACGGGAACAACATCCAAATCGTGGTCAAGCGCCATATACACGTTAGCCAATGTCTGCGCCTCGATTCCCTGAGCCGCATCTACCACGAGAATTGCGCCATCGCAGGCTGCAAGGCTTCTGGAAACCTCATAATTAAAGTCTACGTGTCCCGGGGTATCAATCAAGTTAAAAATATACTCTTCTCCGTCGTGCGCCTTATAAACAATGCGCACTGCCTGGGATTTGATAGTAATACCTCTCTCCCTCTCAAGCTCCATATTATCAAGAACCTGAGACTGCATCTCTCTTTCTGTCAGAAGACCTGTCTTCTGGATAATACGGTCCGCAAGCGTGGATTTTCCATGATCAATATGTGCTATAATACAAAAATTACGAATTTTACTCTGTTCTATCACCAGGAGTCCTCCTCTGTTTCTATGTTCGATTCTCCCCATTATATCACAGAAAGTCCCCTGTTGTCACTTCCCTTTTAGCACCCTGTCAAGAATATCTGCAAAAGGATCCATCGCATTTTTCACCTCCTGCACCGTATTGGTCTGCGCCCCTGCTTCCAGGAGAATGGATTTCGGACGAAGATGAAGATTATACCGAAGTCCTGCAAGGTAAATCCCCCTGTAAAAATCAGGATAATAGAGCGCTGACTGATATTCGAGCTGAAAAGAAAAAGCAAGGTTATCCTCAATATAAGGATTGGGAAGATACGATACATCCCCCTGGCTTACTGTACGGCTTACCCCGTTAAAAAACATAATCTGCGCAGTGGGCTTTCCGTTGATTTCCGTCACAAGATGTCGGTTCTCGGCAACTCCGTCCCTGTGAAGGTCAATAATCACCTCGATTGAGGGATTTTCTTCAAGAAAAGGCTCAAGATAGTCCCTTGCGTAATCGTAGGCTTTGCTTCTGTCCTCCACTCCACCTGCCATGTCAAACTCCTCTTTGACATGCATTACATGATAACCGTATTTTTCTTCTAAAATGGATTTCAGATAATCTCCTACTCCTACAATGGTATCCTCCACTTTTCCCTCTCTGGAATCGATAAAAGCCTCCTGAGAATGACTGTGGTAAATCAATATCTGAGGTGCGGACGCATCCTGCTTCAAGGTCATATCCTTTTCCAGGAATTTCCCAGCATTAAGGAGTCCCTCTTTTATTGACACATTTTTATCCTCAATAAAAAACTCACCTTTAAAATAATCTGGATTTGCCAGCGCTTCCGGCGACAAATCAGCGACCGGATGCGGCTGCACTGCCGTCTCCTTCACAACCTCCGGTGTGAGCGAGGGAAGAGGTCGTTCTGACGGCACCGGAGAAGGCACGGGTGTTGCAGAAGGTGCTTTTGTCAGCTCTGGAGAGAGCTTTTCTTCCTGCACAGGCGTTACAGAAGGTCTTGGTGTTTCTGCAGTAACTTCTGTTTCTTTTTTACCTGCGCCGTTTTCCGCCTGCACTTTTTCCGCAAGATATGCTGCATTTTTCTCCATAATCAGCTCAGAGGTCGCCTCGTCTGTCTCTACTGCATCACTCCACGCTTCTTTTTCCAGAAAGTCATAAAGCGGTATCTGCCTGTAAAAATTTCCCCGCAGAAAAAATGGCTCTGGCAGAAATGCCAGAACAGTCACGAAGCACAGGCTTAAACATACGCAGAATGCTTTCTGAAATTTTGTCACACAATCACCTCTTTAAAGGTATCCTATGACAGCGCAAAATAAATTATGTCATAAACTAACCGCCATATTAAGTCCCTCTGAAATGGTAAAACTTAAGTATTTTACGGTTTCGTCCACATCCTTCGGTGTCACAAACATAGTGTGAAGATGAGGAGAAATCATTTCCTCCAGAAATTCCTTCTGTTCCGTCTCCTCAAGTGCATCCAGAAGATGTGACATAGAATCATGCACGATTGTAGCAGCATCTACCACGGTGGGAACCCCAATTCCGATTACTTTTATCCCCATACTCTCTTCCGTCAGACCGTGGCGGTGATTTCCCACACCGGAACCGGGATGGATTCCCGTATCTGTAATCTGAATGGTTCTGCTCAATCTTTTTGTACTTCTGGCCGCGAGAGCATCTATGGCAATGAGAACATCCGGCTTTGTCTCCTGCACGATTCCTCTTATAATCTCTGAGGTTTCCATTCCCGTCTGTGCCATTACTCCGGGAGCAATTCCACTAATACTGTGAATCTGCTCTCCGTCAATTCCCATCCTTCCATATTCCCGGATTAAATGACGCGTCATACGCATATTTTCCACAACAAGAGGACCAAGAGAATCGGCTGTAATCCTCTGATTTCCAAGCCCCACCACAAGAATGGATTTTTCTTTTTTTAAATCAATCAGCTTCCTGAGATGGCGGGCAAGCTCCTCCGACACCTCTCTGTGATAATCCTGATCCGGCACAGATAAATTTGGCGCTTCAATGGTTATATAATTCCCCTGGGGACGCCCCATTGTCCTTGCTCCGTTTTCTGACTTTATTTTCACAACTGTAGTACGAATATCCTTTTCCTCATCATAGTATTCCTGAACCTCCACGCCCCGCACCTCTACTTTTTCCTCCTGAAAGCGTTCCTGCGTCTCCAGTGCAAGGTCTGTTCTGATTCTGTATCCTGTCTGCATGGCCTGTTCCTCTCTTTTCTCGGAATAAATATGCCCTATATTGGCATATTATATTTTTTGCAATTTTTGTGGAAATATGTATTGACATTTGCAGTAATTTATACTATGCTAAATAAGCATGTTTCGTGAGGACGCCCGTGTCTGTTCTCATGAAGAAAATATTTTCATTATTAAAATACGTATCGGAGGTGTCAAAATTGGCTAACATCAAATCTGCAAAGAAAAGAATTTTAGTAAACAGAACAAAAGCGGAGAGAAACAAATCCATCCGTTCTGCTGTTAAAACTTCCATTAAAAAAGTAGACGCAGCAGTAGCAAATCAGGATAAAGCAGCAGCAGAAGCAGCATTAAAAGATGCTATCTCTACAATCAGCAAAGCTACTTCCAAAGGTGTTTATCACAAAAACAACTGCGCAAGAAAAGTTTCCCGTTTAGCTAAAGCTGTAAACAGCATTGCATAATTAGTTATTCGTTTTTAATTATAAGCTTATAAGTAAGAATGAAAAGGCAGCCATACCGTCATGTGGCTGCCTTTTTTCTATCTTCCGGAGCTGTATTTTACAATCAGAAGCTCCACACTTAACACATCACCAAGGCGTCCTGTCTTTACCGCCTCCTCTGCATCCACAAAATCCTCCACTGCACGTTCCAGTTCTTCCACCGTATAAGAACGAGCGCAGGCAGATATGTTTCGAACTACAAAGGAAGGAACACCGAGTCTTGATGCAATTTCATTCTGAGATGCTCCCTCCCCTGCCATCTTCTTTGTGAGAAGAAGCTGACGGAACTGTTTCGCCAGAAGAAACAGAATTCTCATAGGCGGTTCTTTTAAAGTAAGGAGATCATAATACAGTTCAAGCGCTTTTTTTTGATTTTTCTCTGTAACAGCGCGTACCATATCAAAAATCTTATTTGTCGTCTGCGTCACGCACACAGCCTCTATATCCTCCGCTGCAACAATATCTTTCCCTTCTGTATATGCAACAAGCTTTTCCAGTTCCATCCGGATATTTCCCATATCGGTTCCTGTTTTTGTAAGAAAAAGCTCCATATCCTTCTGTGTGATTTTTTTCCCTTCTTTTCCAAGAATTCCTGCTGCCCACCGCATCAGTGTCTTCTCATCCTGCTTTGCAAACTCCGTCACTCTTCCGCTGCTTTTTACCGCTTTATACATACGGCTTCTCTTGTCCACCTCAGATTCTGCAAAAACAAGAACAAGATAATCAGGAAGGCTTTTCATGTAATCGGCCAGCTCCTCACACTTATTCTTAAAAAATCCGGTATCCTCAAGAAGAATGATTCTTCTATCCGCAAAAAAAGGCATCGTCTCACACAGGTCAATAACCTGCTTTACATCGATTCCCTTTCCTTCATAACGGCTGAAGTTCATAGTATCTCCATCAGGATTCAGGGCATTTAAAAGCTTTTCCTTATACTGCTGCTTCAAATATGCCTCTTCCCCAAAAAGGAGATATGACTGTTTAAAATTTCCTGTTTTTATGTCTTCCTGTATACTTTTCAAGATAAAACTCCTGTCTATGTTATATTATGATAAAACAATACCACAAAATCCTGCTTTTAGGAAGGGAAAAAGCATCTTACTCCCATATTCTTCCCATCTGTAAAGACAGTGACTGCTCCGCTTTTCATAGTATATTCCACCCTGCTTCCTGATTTTTCAAGACGTTTTATCGTCTCAGGGGAAGGGTGTCCGTATGTATTGGATTTCGAACAGGAAATTATAGATACTTCCGGCTTTATTTTATCAAGAAATGCCTGACTGGAAGAATAGCCGGAGCCGTGATGTCCCACCTTCAAAAAATCTACATCAGAAAGAACCGGAAGCAGTTTCTTTTCTGTCTCTTCTCCTATATCCCCTGTAAACAGTCCATGAAAATCCTTATAAGAAAAAAGAAATACTACGGCATCTTCATTTACATTTTCCCCCAAGGCTCCCTTCTCCGGAGAAAGAACGGAAATTTCTCCCTCTCCTATGCGGAAAGCATCTCCTTCGTTTGCCGTATACACCTGTATTCCCGCTTTTTCTGCAAGACATTTAAGCTCCTTCCACGCCTCTGGTTTTTCACTGATTCCCGGAAGAATAAGATTGCCGATTTTCAGAGAAATCAACCCTTTCTCCATGTATTCCAGAATCTCACGTACTCCGCTTATATGATCCTCGTCTGTATGAGAAATAAAAACAGCATTCACATAGGAAATCCCCTGATTTTTCAAAAACGGAAGAAGCTGGTACTGCCCGATGTTCTTTTTATTACTGCTTCCTCCGTCAACGAGAAACACTTCTCCTGTGGGAAGATGCGCCGCAATGGCATCTCCCTGTCCAATATCAAGACAGGTAATTTCCATATATTGTCTGTCTCTCCTGCTCAGCACAAAAAGGACCAGCGTAAGAATCGCGAGAACCCCTCCTTTCACTGCCCGGAGGGTATGAACATTTTTTATCTGTTTCTTTAAAAAGAACAACATCGATTCTGTAAGCAAAAATAAAAACACATAGTAAATTACCACTTGCCAGATTTCAGGCTTCCCCGGCGTCCATGTAGAAAAAGTCAGGGACGCTCCAAGCCTGCAAAGATTATCATATGCAAAAAGCATTAGCCTTCCCGGAATCGCAATACACACAGCGAGCCCCGGAAACACACAACCTATCAGAGCCGTAAAAACACCGCTTACAAGAACGATTCCCACTGTCGGCAGCACAAGAAGATTCAAAAAAATTCCGATTACGGAAACCTCTCCGTAAAACCAAAGCATAACAGGAAGTGTGGTGAGCTGTACACACACAGAACCCATGAGACTTTTTAAGATTTTATTTTTCACACCGAAAAACTTAAAAAATACTGGGAGAACTGCGCCTACTCCAAGAACAGCACCAAAAGAAAGAAGAAAACCGGTACTGTATAAATATGCCGGAGATTCCAGGAGGAGAATCATGGCAGAAACGGAAAGCGCCGTCATCATGTCGTAAATTCTCCCCAGAATCTTTGCGCCTGTTGCAATAAGAAACATGGAAACAGCCCGCATGGCAGAGACGCTTTCTCCTGTCATTTCTCCGTAAAAAATCATGACAATAAGAGAAAGAAATCCAGCGCCCCATATACCAATACCCGCTTTTTTCAAAAGCTCATAAAACCCCATACCAAGAAGACTAATATGAAGACCGCTGATCGCCAAAATATGAATAATCCCTGCCATCTGATAGCGCATTTTCGTTTCTTTTGGAAGTTCTCCCTTTTCCCCCAGAACCATTGCAGAAAAAACAGGAGCAGCCTCCCCTGCAGTTTGTTCCAGAACACCGTTTAAATATTCCCGAATCTGAAGTAAAAAAGTCTGATATACGTTTCCCTCTTTTCCTTTTTTCAGAACCACCCCCTTTTTCACAGAATAATACATATGCTCGCAGGCATAATACTGCCTTTCATTAAACTCTCCCGGATTTCGGGGAAGAGGGAGTTCTTCAATAACACCGCGAACGCAAAGATACATTCCCGGCTTTAATTCTTCTCTTTTCTTTAAATATACAGTTATATTTTTTATTGGAATTTTTTTTGATTTGTAAATAAGATATGCTTCTTTCAGACTGACTGTCTGAGAAAATTCGGTATCCCGGAAGCTTTTGACTTCTCCACATATAACACCTTCCGGGTGCTCTTTTATCCACTCTTTCAGGTGATCCGGCAGTGGATTTCCCCTTACAAAAGGAAATCCAAGCCAGTCTCCTGTCACCAGAAAGAGTATCAGAAAAAGACATACCAGACAAAGCGGGCGTTTTGTCATTTTTCTTTATCCTTTCCGGAAATAATATCCTCATTCCACTTATAAAAGTTATAAAGATTCATATTTTCACGAAAAACCACTTCTCTCTGCCCTGAAACGGAAATCTCCACCTTCTCTGCATCGCAGGCTGCAAGGACAGTATTCACAACGGAGTATATCGGAATGCTTTCTTCTACATTCGTAAGCGCATAATCTACAAATACAGGATTAACATCAACGTAACATGCGCCATCTGCTACTGTAACATTTAAAAGCCTGGTATCCTCCGGTATTGTTTGAAAATGATTTTCTTTCATCGGCCCTTTTGCAAGCTGTTCAAGAGCCACTCGCACCTTTGGAATATTGTGCCTGTAATATACTTTTCGTTTCTCTTCCACAAGATGCTTTCCCTCTTTATCTGTAAAATAAAGAGTAAACGTATCTGAGCGGTAAGTTCCTATATCTTTTGAAGAAACCTCTGCAAAGGTATTATCATTCATTTCCCCTACCGGCTCTTTTTTTGAATTTTTCAGTTCTTCCTGTCCTATATAAAACTTAACAGCCTCTATTCCCGGAATTTGCAAAAGAGTTTTTACAACCCCGACTCTTGTGAGCACCTCTCTTGCCGCACTTATCTTTTTATACCGACTGTTAAATTCTACACTTAAAACAGTATCCGCAATTTGATAAGAGGTAATTTCTACCTCTTCCGGAAGAAGACTGATTCCGGACAGGCTGTCCTCTTTTGCATTTAACCGGCTCATAAGATCCGGAAGCATAAAATCTGCCGTCTCCTCTTTTGGAGTATACGGCTCGCTTTCCAAACCTGTCTCCGATGAATTCAGATAATAAAAACGATATTTGCTGTCTTCCTCCTGCCGGGATTCTTCCTCTATGGTACAGCCGGAAACGGCAATACATAGAATCAGAACAGGAAGAAGCAGCTTCCATATTTTCTTCACCATTGCACCTCCTATGGAATATATGACAGAGGAATGCGGACGGAAAACGTAGTTCCCTCCCCTTCCTTACTGAATACTTTAATCGTTCCGTGGTGCATGGCTATTGTACTTCTTGTAATGGCAAGTCCAAGACCTGTTCCGCCGATTTCCTTTGAATGGGATTTATCCACACGATAAAAGCGCTCGAAAATCCGCTCTATGGACTCTTCCGGAATACCCATTCCCGAATCTGCCACTGTCACATAAAAATATTTATGGTCTGCGTCCAGAGAAACACGAACCCAGCCTTCATCTACATTGTACTTAATTCCGTTCTCCACAAGATTGCTCACTGCAAGAGTGAATTTCACTTCATCCACATCTGCTTCCACAGGCCGAAAACAATCCAGAATCAAATCAATATTTCTCATATCTGCAATAGGACGAAGGCGTTTTAAAATATCCTCCAGAAGATGATTGATGTCCATATGAGAAATATTTATATCATCTGCCTTCTTATCCATTTTTACAAGGGTAAGAAGGTCGGAAATAATCTTATTCTCCCTGTCAATCTCCGCTGTAATGTCAGAAAGAAACTCCTGATAAAGCTCTTCCGGAACACCTTCCTGACCTACAAGTGAATCTGCAAGCACCTTCATGGACGTCATAGGAGTCTTCAGCTCGTGAGACACATTGGAAACAAATTCCTGTCTCGATTCATCCAACACCTTCATCCGTCCCAGCATCTTGTTAAACGCATCTGTGATCAGAGCTGTTTCTGTATAATCCGGCACAGAAATATCTTCATTCTGATAGCCGTCTGTCAAATCCTCGATTGCCTTTGTCACTCTTGCAAAAGGCTTTACAAGAATCGTAGAGAGGATATATCCAAGAAAAATGGAAAGCACAATAATGCATCCAACAATAAGAACCTCTCTCTGTTCCAGTGCGTCAATAGTCGCTGCAATCTCACTTGTGGAAACAGTTACAAGCATAGCTCCCTGAAGCTGTTTTACATCCGGACTTACAATGGGAACTGCCATCTGCAGTGTCTGGTTCCTGCTGTCAAAACGCTCCGGCTTTTTTCCCTGAAAACACTTTACCACAAGAGGAGAAATAAGTGTCTTTCCCTCATCTGCACCATACGTATCTTTTACTACTCTGAAGTCCCTGTCTACAAGAATAATCCTTCCGCTGTAAATATTAGACAACAACTCCAGCTTGCTGTTCACAACCTGCGAGCTGGAGTTGTTGAGATAATTTTCCTGTATTAACAGGCTGCACAAAATGTCACACTGGCTTCTCACGCTTGCACTTCTGTTTGCAATGGCTTTATCCTCATAATTTGTGATGACCGTTCTTGTTACAATGACACTTGGCACAATTCCCAGAATAATCAGAATAATCAAGATACGAAAGCGAAGACTTTTTAAAAAGTTTTTTTTCTTTGCTTTTTCCTTCATAGCTTACCTTATGCCTGGAAATAATATCCCACACCCCATTTGGTGTGCACGTATTTTGGCTCACTGGGATTTGCCTCAATTTTTTCGCGGAGACGTCGGATATGTACATCCACTGTTCTCACATCACCCGGGTATTCATATCCCCACACAATGTTCAGCAGGTTTTCACGGCTGTATACCTTATTGGGATTAAACACAAGAAGCTCCAAAACGTCAAATTCTTTTGCTGTCAGATTAATTTCCCGTCCCGCGATAAAGACTCTTCTTCCCTCGCAGTCCATTTTCAGATCTCCGATTTCCTTTGTCTTTTCCTTTTCTTTCTCCTCACGGTCACTTCCTGCACGGCGGATAATCGCCTTAATGCGCGCCTTAACCTCCAGAATGTTAAAAGGCTTTGTTATATAATCGTCAGCACCGTACTCCAGTCCCAGAATCTTATCCATGTCCTCCCCCTTGGCAGTAAGCATGACAATGGGAACGTTGGAAAATTCACGAATTTGCTGGCATACCTCAAATCCGTCCATCTTGGGAAGCATCAGATCAAGAAGAATAATATCGTATTTATTCTCTTTCGCCTTCTCAAGAGCTTCCTCACCATCGTAGGCGCAGTCCACTTCCATTCCGTCCTGTTCCAAACTGAAACGGATTCCTTTTACAATCAGTTTTTCGTCATCTACTACCAATACTTTCCTGCTCATTTAATTTCTCCTTTATCCCACTTCTATTTCATCCTTGATTTTATGAAAAGTCCCTTCCTTAATCCCTTCAACCTTCATCAGGTCTTCTACGGATGCAAAGGGACCGTTTTCCTCCCTGTATGCAATAATCGCCTTCGCTTTGGACGCTCCGATTCCTGTCAGAGTACAAAGTTCTGTTTCATCTGCAGTATTTAAGTTTACCTTTCCTGCATGTTCCGTGCCGCTCTCAAGAGCCTCTCCGTTCTTTTCCCCGGAAGACACCGTATCTGTCCGCTCCATTGTAAACGCTTCTTCCTTTGTAGGAACATAAATCTGTTCCCCGTCAGAAAGCCCCTGTGCGCGATTCACATAATTTTCTGCCGCCTCAGGAAGAAATCCTCCTGCTGCATCGATGGCCTGAAACACACGGCTTCCTTCCGGAAGACAGAACACTCCCGGCTCTGCCACGGCCCCGCATACATCTACATATATTTCCTGTTTCTTCGGAGACTCTGTAAATTCCGGTATTTCCGAGGGTACAGGCGTATTTTCCTGCTCCTCATCTTCTCCCCCGGCAGTCTCCTCTGCTTCCTTTAAAAACTCCGCTTCCCTGTCACGACAACCTGCCATTGCCGCACATAAAAGCCAGATACTTAATAAAGCAGCTTTCTTTTTCATGGCTGGGTCACTTCCTTTCCTGTTCGAAAAAACAAATGCCCCATTTTCATACAAACCATACCTTATTTTAACGAACTATGGAAATTTTTACAATACCAATCTTTATTTTTGCCATTTAAAAATTACAATTCCGAGAATGGCAATGAGCATTCCCATAATTTTTCTCCATTCAAAAGCAGCCTTCTCCACACCAAAAAGACCAAATAATTCAATTACGTAAGCCACTGCAAGCTGGGAAATTACAATGAGCATAGCCGCCTTTGCCGGTCCCAAAAGACTCATGCTCTGAATAACCGTAACCGTAATAAACGCGCCGATCACACCGCCTAAAAGCGTATACTTATTATCCACCTGCCACAGTGCACTTACGCTTTCTCTTCCTGTAAAAAACCAGGCCGCCACACATACAAGGAGAGCAGAAAATTGTACCCAGCCTGTAGATACCCACAGACTGCTCTGCTTCGTCACCTCTGTATTAAACACGCCTTGCACGCTCATAAGTGCTCCTGAGATTAATGCAATGATAATACCCCACATAAAACATTCCTCCATATCCTGTGAAAAGGAGGCACTGCATAAGCAGCACCTCCTGTTTCTGTTTTTTGTAAAGTATATCCGTATTCTTGTTTTTTATGCAGGTTTTCTCACTGCTGCTTCAGCTTTTTCAGTACATTCCTTATCTTCAGCGGATTCCCATAATGAAGCGTTCCAAAGCGGAACAGCTTTGCCGCAAGAATTCCTGTCACCACGCAGGAACCTGCAAGAAGCACGCCTGACACCAGAATTTCCCACACAGCCACACTTCCCATAGAAATGCGGATAAACATAGCATTTCCGGAAGTAAACGGAATAAATGAGGCAATCTTTGCAAGAAGCCCGTTACAATCTGAAAGGCAGAACATTCCAATTAAAAAGGAAGCTACATATATAAAGGTAATGGTAGAGGAGCTTTTGCTTATATCCTCTGTTTTTGAAACCATCGCGCCAAGGGCTCCGTAAATAAAAGCATAAAGAAGATAGCTTAAAATTCCAAATATAACAAAGGACAGAAGCACTTTTCCGGGAATGTCAAAAAGGAAATCAAGCATTCCATCCCATTTATCCTTAAACATATGATACGCACCGAATCCCGTCCCCAGAATCAGGGTCATCTGCAGAATACCTGCGATTGCTCCGGCAAGCACTTTTCCAAAAATCAGGCTGTTTGGATTTACACTTGTCACAAGAATCTCAATGGCACGATTGCTTTTCTCTGTTGTGACTGCAACTGCAATCATCTGTCCATAGAAAAGAATCAGGAAGTAAAGAATAAACACAAGAATATAAGTATACATATAATTTTTTGCACTGTTCTTGCCCAGAATTTCTGAGGTTACACTGATCTGCATATTTTCCATAGATTCGATTTCTTCCTTTGAAATCCCTGCTTCAAGAAGTTTCTGTTCCTTAATTTCCTCAAAAAGTGCTTCCCGGAAAGTATCTGATTTTCTGTCGCTCATCTCCATATCATTTACTACGTAAGTGACATCTCCAACCCCCTTAAGAATAAATCCAGCCTCTGTCTCTCCGTCTTTTACTGCTTTTTTGAGGGAAGTCTCATCTTCGTATACCTTCCATTCAGCAGGCATGCGTAGAAACAGACTATCCAGATCTTTGACTTCATCTGTTGCTGCATAAATTCCAAGAGCGTCCAGATTTTTTTCTTCTTCCTGCTCCTCCACCGTATCTTTTCCTCCCAGAAGCCCCGGAATAAAAGTGGGCACAATGACAACGCCCGCCAGTAAAATGGCAAATACAACCGTTGTAATGATAAAGCTTTTATTTTTAAAGTAATTATTCAGCTCAAATTTTAATACGGTTAAAAACTGTTTCATGCTTCGTCACCTGCCTTTTCCACAAATATGTCATTAAGAGACGGCTCATATAAGCCGAAATATTCCAGATCTACGTCCTGAGCAAGAATTCCTTCCAGAATCTCCTTCTTTCTTCCCGGTTCTTTTTCTCTGATAATCACTCTGTCCCTCTGCACCTTTTCCACCTCAAGAAGATGGTACATCGTATCAGAAAGACGTCTTGCAAGAGTCTCCGGAGCTTCCTCAAGGCTTGATAAAACAAGTCTGTCTTTTCCAAACTCTCTTTTAATCTCCTTCAAATCTCCGCTTAAAACAACTTCCCCATGATTTAAAATAGCAATGTCCTCACAAAATTCCTCCACATAGCTCATCTGGTGACTGGAAAAAATCACAAGCTTTCCTTCTTCAATCTGCTCCCTGATTACGTCTTTTAAAATCTGGGAATTTACCGGGTCCAGCCCGGAAAAAGGCTCATCAAGAATAATAATATCCGGCTCGCAAACAAGGGTCTGGGCAAGCTGAACCTTCTGCTGATTTCCTTTGGAAAGCGTTTCAAGCTTTTGCTTTGCATACTGGGAAACTCCCATCTTTTCAAGCCAACGCTCTGTGCTTTCTTTTGCAGTTTTCTGGCTTAACCCACGGAGCATTCCCATGTATATAAGCTGCTCGCTCACTGTTTTTTTCGGATAAAGTCCTCTCTCCTCGGGAAGATACCCTATCTGATATTCTCTTGGAACAAACGGTTTTCCATCAAGAATCACGCTTCCTTCTGTTGCCTTAAATACGTCCATAAGAATACGGATTGTTGTTGTTTTTCCAGCGCCGTTTCTTCCCAAAAGTCCCAGTGCACTTCCGCTTTTTACCGAAAAAGAAATCCCGTGAAGAACCTCCTTCTCCCCAAACGACTTTTTCAGATTCTTTACTTCCAGCTTCATACAATTCCCCTCCTAATCTCTGTTCAGTTTTCTTTTTCTGCTTACAGTACAGAAATAACAGTATGCAGATACCATAGCAATCCACAGAAATCCCACCACAAATATAGCGAGAAGCCCTGTCTCATAAAACAGATGCCCAAGCATTGTAACTACGGTGAGAAACGGCAGCAAAACGGACATTAAACAGTACGTCCTGTAACTGCTCTGATAAATCAGAATTTTTTCTGCCTCATCACAACTTTCCAGCCACTGTTTTTGAAATTTCATAGACGTTGGATCACCTTTTTTTGTGGGTTCCATTTTCTGAATCAGTTTTACATACCGCACCTGCCAGAAGCCCTGGTAAAAGCATCCTGCGATTAAAAGTACGGCGCCTGCAAGAACCACACTCTCTTTATTTTCCGGGTTTCTGGAAAAATCCGAATACCACAGAGCCACAAGAATGATTCCTGCCACAATGGCAATCTGGCTTCCAATAATTCCCACAGACCCTGCTTTCTCAATTTTATATTCCAGAAAATCTGCCTCTTCGTCCTCCGCTCTCTCTAAAAGAACAGACAGTTTTTTCATTCTGGAAAGAGAAGCCTCGCCCACAATTACAGCTATGGCAATATCAAGGACCATCAGAAAAATCATATTTTTCCCTACGCCTCTTAAAATCACGTCCCCCACTGCTGCCATACTGCCGGAAATGTAATTTTCAATCCCACTGGCACTGAACGCTACACCTGCAACAGCGCCTCCTCCTGTAAACAGAAGAAACAGCAAAGCATAATGCAGATATGTATGTTTCTTATTCTTCTCCATTTTGTTCCTCCTCAACGTAAGTAAAAATATCTTCCACCGTTACCTGACAGATTTTTGCAAGCTTCAGCGCCAGAGTGACAGACGGAGAATAATCTCCTCTTTCTATCAGACTGATTGTCTGTCTGGACACGCCTGCAAGCTTTCCCATATCTGACTGATTGATTCCAAGATGCGCCCTGTACTCCTTTAACCGATTTTCCAGTGGCATTTTACCCCCCCCCCCTCAAAAATGACTTATTTTCTTGTCAATATGACAATTTTCCTTGTCATATTCATTCTATCATTGACAACTTTCTTTGTCAACTTGTATTTTACTACTCCTTCTTTCCCATCACAAGACGGATGTCGCAGCTTCCATTCTCTCTTCTTATAAACTGAAGCTCTCCTCCATGTGCAGCCGCAATCTGCTCTGCAATGCGAAGCCCCATAATATGAACATTTTCCTTATTTTCACTTTCTTTTCCTTCCAGTATATCTGCAATTTTTCCTGGAATCCCAGGACCGGAATCCCGGATTTCATAACATACACTTCCATCCTGGATTTTTAAAGTGGCTTTAATCCCACACCCGGAAGGGTTATGACGAATACTGTTTCCAAGAAGATTTCTAAGGGCGCGCTTCCAAAGCCCCTCATCTCCTGTAATCCTTACCTGCTCTCCTTCCTCTGTAACAGCTACCTCAATTTCATAATTCTGCTCCATGCCCTCATTATAAAACTCTGCCACACATTCCCGTAAAAGAATTGCAGGGGAAAATTCTGTTTTATGAAGTGGCTGTGCATGATAAGCAAGCTTTGAAGTAAGATTTAAGTCCTGAATTAACTGACGGATTACAAGACTCTGGCGGCAAATCATCTCCGCCTTCTTTTTTTCCTCTTCTCCAAGCCCTTTCTCCCTGGAAAGCTCATCAGAATATCCCATAATAAGAGCAAGGGGCGTTCTGATGTCATGGGAAACACCTGCAATCCACTCTGTTCTTGCCCTGTCTCTCTGCTCCAATTTTTCCTTTTGCTTCTGCAGAATACTGGAAGTTCTGTTTAGTTTGCCTGCAAGCTCTGAAGCCATCCCCTTTTCTCTCATTTGTACCGGTTCCTGCCTTGAAAGCCGGTCAATCCCCTCTCCCACAGGTTTCAGCGCCTTATAAAATCGCCATCCAAGAGCTAAGATAAAAAAAACAATCACAGAAATATTCAGAAAAAAACCACATTTTATATAAACAGGAATCTTATCTATTTCTTCAATCCGAAATTCCCAGACATATTTTGAATACATATTTTTCGGCGATGCAAACACAAAGAGAGTTTCCCCTTTTTCCCATACGCGGACAGGATAATCACAAAGATACCATCTGGAAAATGACGCCACATCCGTAAGGCTATAAAACAAGGGAATTTCCTCCGGAAGATTCCAGCTCCAGATTACCTCTCCCTTCTGGTTGAGCGCCATTGCCCACTGAAATTCTGTCTCTTTTGAAAGGGCATTAATCCCCCTTTCAGACATGACCGCCTTTTCGTTTTCCACAGAAAGCTCTCCGGAAATCTCATCCATACCGGCACGTACCCCTTCTGTCTCTCCCGATTCCATTGCCTTTTGATATCCCCAGTATAAAAAAGCGGCTCCGTTTGCCAAAATCAGTGTAAAAATAATAAGTCCTGCAGTGATACAGTATCTTCTTATAATTTTCATCATGCTCTTCATGATTTTTTCCCTGTCCCCTCTTCACTTAACCGATAACCAATTCCTCGTATTGTAAGAATCCATTTTGGATTTGAAGGCTCTTCTTCAATTTTTTCTCTGAGATGGCGGATATGTACCATCAGCGTATTTTCATATCCATAATAAGAATCTCCCCATGCAGCATTACAAAGTGCATCAAAGGTTACGATTTTTCCTCTGTTTTCATAAAGCTTCTTTAAAAGAGACAGCTCTTTTGCTGTAAAAAATGTTTCTTCTCCATGAAAGGTAACAGAAGCCCTGTCAAAATCCACAACCCGTTCCCCAAAATAAATAGCTGTTTCCTCTTTTTCTCCGTAAAACTGGTATGAACGCTTTAAAATCGCCCCTACTCTTAAAATTAACTCCTGAGGAAGAAAAGGCTTTGTAATATAATCATCTGCCCCCAGCCCCAGCCCGAAAAGGCGGTCCTGGTCTTCATCTTTTGCAGAGAGAAATAAAATCGGCACATAGGAAATTTCCCGCATTTTACAGAAAAGAGAAAAACCGTCTCCATCTGGAAGCATCACATCAAGAATCACAAGTTCCGGTTTTTCCTCTTTAAAAATCCGTAATCCCTCTGAAACAGAATGCGCCCATATCACATTTGTATAACCGTTTTGCAGCAGAATGCGGCGTATCATCACAACAAGCTCCTGATTATCGTCTACCATCAATATTTTTCTGTCATATATATTCATAAAATCCTCCTGCTTTTTTATTAGACTTATTATAAAAAAAATTTCTGTGAATTGCATCTCTTCCGCCAAAATTTAAGGAAAACATAAGGAAGCTTTAAGTCTCACCTAATCTTCCTCTGATATACTTCCCATATCAAAACAAAGAGGAGGAAATTCATTATGGGAACTGTCATTACAACAAATTCACTGACAAAAAAATATGGTAAAAAAGACGTAGTAAAAGATCTGGATTTACGTGTTCCAGGCGGAAGCATTTACGGCTTTCTCGGACCCAACGGCGCCGGAAAATCCACAACTATGAAAATGATTCTGGGGCTTATCAAGCCCTCTAAAGGAAAAATCACGGTTCTTGGGAAAGAGGTAAATGAAAAGAACCGGCTTTCTGTTTTACGAAACACCGGTTCTCTAATAGAATCACCTTCCTATTACGGACATTTAAGCGGAGCTGAAAATCTTGAAATCATCTGCACTTTAAAAAATGTTCCCCCATCCGAAATTCAGCGCGTTTTGAAGATTGTCCGCATGGAAAAACAGAAGGACAAAAAAGTTTCCCAATATTCTCTTGGTATGAAGCAGCGTCTCGGTCTTGCAGCCGCCCTTCTTGGAAATCCGAAAATTCTTCTTCTGGACGAACCCACAAACGGTCTTGATCCTGCCGGAATCCAGGAGATGCGCGAACTTATCTGCGCTCTTCCAAACCAGTATGGCATGACGGTTCTTGTATCAAGCCACCTTTTAAGTGAAATCGACCAGATGGCCACGCATGTGGGGATTATTAATCAGGGAGAGCTGATTTTTCAGGACAGCTTATCTGCCCTCCACAAACACAGCCACTCCCGTCTGATTCTCAAAACAGACAACGATACTGAGGCTCTTTCCTTTCTTTTAAGCTTCGGATTTTCCGCCTCCTTCGAGGGAAAAAATCTCTGTCTGAAAGCAACCGATAACGCAGCGGTAATCAAAGCCGTAAACATTCTTGTACAGTCTGGTATTGGTATTCTTCGTTTGAATGAACAGCAAATGAGCCTGGAAGACATTTTCCTTCAATTAATCGGAAAGCAGGTGAGCTTATGAACATTTTCTGCGAATTAAAGGCGGAAGCCATGAAACAGAAGGGAAAACGAAATATTCTGGTTCCTGTGGCCTTTCTTGCTCTTTTATTTTTCTGGACTTTATTCCTTTTAAAAGGAATCAAACAGGAGGAACTTCCCTTCGGATATTTTTCCCTTCTTTATCAGTATCCTGTTATGAACGCCATTCTGGTTCCTCTTATGGTTTCTGTGACAGCAAGCCGGATCTGTGATATGGAAGTAAAGGGAGACACCATGAAAATCCTGTTTACTCTTGAAAAACGCGGACATTTTTTCGACTGTAAATTTCTTATGGGCATGAAATATCTGGTTCTGTTTTTTGTAGGACAAACTGCTCTGATTCCTCTGTCAGGAAAGCTTTTCGGCTTTACTCAGGAAATCCCGTGGAAACATCTTCTCCTGTTTTTTATCAGCGGATTTTCTGTGGCAACAGCCCTTCTTCTCCTGCAGGAAATTTTATCCCTGTTTTCCCACAATCAGATTCTTCCACTTATTGTTGGACTTGCAGGCTCTTTTTTAGGACTGTTCTCCCTGTTTTTCCCGGAAAACATTATGAAACTTGTACTCTGGGGGTATTTTGCAGTATTTTCCACAACAGGAATGAATTGGGATAAAACTACAAGAATTTCCACTTATTACGAAATTCCTTTCCCTGTTTCCACATTTCTGTTGTTTCTTGTATTCTGTACTGCAGCCTTTCTTCTGTGCAGAACGCTGATTCAAAAAAAGGAGGTCTAAACCATGCTTTTTCGATGTATCCGGGCAGAAAATAAAAAATTAAAACACTCTGTTATTTTCTTTGCCTGCATTTTTATCCCTGTAATTCCAGCCATTATGGGAGGATTTAACTATATACAGAATACAGGGATTCTTACCCAGAAATGGTATTCCCTCTGGACACAGGTAACTTTATTTTATGCAAACTTTTTTTATGCGCCCCTGATTGCTCTTTACTGTTCCTACCTTTGGAGGCTGGAACATCTTCACAATAACTGGAACGTACTGATGACTGCGCCGGTTTCCATCCCATGTATTTATTTTGGAAAGCTTGCCGTTATCTTTAAGGTCACTTTGTTTACCCAGCTCTGGATTGGCGTCCTCTATCTGATTACAGGGAAATTTGTAGGATTTTCCGGATTTCCGCCGTTTGAAATCTTCACCTGGCTTCTCCGTGGAACTCTCGCCGTCATTGCCATTGGGGCTTTACAGCTTTTTCTTTCCATGATAATCCGAAGCTTCTCCGTTCCAATCGGCATAGCCCTTATAGGAAGTATTGCAGGATTTCTTTTCAGCAACAAAGGGCTTGGATATTTCTGCCCTTACGCCCTTATGCTTATGGGAATGAACTCAAACAAAACAGAAGACAGCCTTCAGAACGGATTGCTGCCATTTCTTTTTTCCACTGTTATCTTCTTCCTGCTCTTTTCCGGATGCAGTATTTATATCCTGAAAAAAAGAGATGTGCGGGCATAATATCCCGCACATCTCCTGTTATCGTTTCATCACAAGCTTTCCTCCGGAATCATATTGAACTCCTGATAAATCATGGCGATTCCTTCTTCTGCATCTTTTTTAAAATAGAATATCACTTTTTTATCATCTAAATATATATGACCTGAAGTATACGGCCGCGCTTCTGCGCTAATTTTCATACTTCCAAATACTGTTACTTTCCTCTTATTTATAACAGGACTACACCGTTTCCAGCACCGATTCTGTCTGCTCCTGCCTCCAGCATCTTCTTTGCATCTTCCGGTGTACGGATACCTCCGCTTGCTTTTACCTGTGCACGGTCACCTACAGTCTCTCGCATCAATCTCACATCCTCCGGTGTTGCACCGCCTGTGGAAAATCCGGTAGATGTTTTTACGAAAGCAGCTCCTGCTTCTACTGATAAAAGACATACTTTTCTTTTTTCTTCATCTGTAAGAAGACATGTTTCTATAATAACTTTTACAATTGCCGGTTTGGAAGCTTCTACAACTGCTGCAATATCCTCTTTTACAAAGTCGTAATTTCCATCTTTTACGGCTCCGATATTTAAAACCATATCCACTTCCTCAGCTCCTTCTTCCACTGCATGTTTTGCCTCAAAGGCTTTTGCAGCAGTTGACATTGCCCCAAGAGGAAATCCTACAACACAACATGTTTTTACATCTGTGTCTTTTAGCTCTTCTGCAACTAACGGAACATGGTATGTATTTACGCATACAGAAGCAAATCCATATTCTTTTGCCTCTTTGCAGTACCTGCGAATTGTTTCTGTTGTTGCCTCAGGTTTTAACATAGTGTGATCAATTTTGTTTGCGATCGTATTCATAATTTCCTCCTTATAATTTTAAAAATTCTTTGTTTGCAAATATTTACATTTTGGGCACTAACACATTTTACCATGTTTGTAAATCATATTTCCTATTATTTTGTCACTTTCAGCATTACCAATAAATATACCGAATGGTTTTTATGTAAATTATACAAAAATACCTTGTTTCACAAACTCTTTCCGTTTTCGAAACAAAGCAATTTTATATACTCTGATTACTTTTTATCCTGCACACTTCCACATCCGGAGCAATTTCCGCTGCATCCACAGCCGCAGCATCCGCTCCCTTCTTTTTTCTTTTTGTGCATACGATACAGAACAAAACCTCCGTATCCAAATATAATGGCAAGAATCAAAACATTTATCATTCTCTTTCACCGTCTTTCTGTTTTTTATGCGTATAAACCATATTCTGTACTGAATTTTTTCTCTTTTTTGAACCATAAAAACACATTCAGCTCTTCGTCCTCTGTATTTAATTTACCAGTACCATATCCGGATTTGTTTTAAAATACATCGCCCTTGAAATTTTGCTTTTTTCCAGATAGTGATTCTCCTCAAGATTTCCAAGTACCTGTTTTCTCAAATATGTGGAGTCACTTATTCCCAGATGCTCCGCAATTTCCGAAACCTTATGCGCCTGATAGTAGCAGAAAGAAAGTACCTTATCATCATAATCTGTTCCATTTGGAACCGGGACAAAGGTAAGTACGGGAATACTGCTGTCCTCAATACCATCCATATATGTCAGATCCGGCAGTACAAGTGTAAAATGGTCAGATGAAGAAAAAATATACGGACAGTGCGCTTCGTCTTTCCCTGCATATTCTTCTATAATTTTATCAAATCCTGTACCTGCTGCCTCCATGACATTGCAGCTTACCAGAACTGACGTGATCAGCTCATTCCTCCTTTTTGAGATAATCCCTGACAAGTCGTAGGTCTTTCCTAATTTCTCTCCTCTGTAAAAGCTGCCTGGTGATGATATTTCCAGCCTGTCTTTAAACATATCTACCTGAATCTGCGTTCCGTCAAGAAAATAATCACGGTGTGCAACCGCATTAATCACTCCCTCAAACAAGGCTCTCTGAGGATAGGCATCAATATTTTTTCTTGTATTTTCCAGTTTTATCATAGAATGGTTCATTCTCTGCGTTACAAATTCCATAATATAGTTTATCACAGAAATAATATTTCCATGAAAACGATTGATTGTCACAATTCTCTCGCTTCCCTTATTGAACCCTGAAAATACCGAGCACTGAACTTCCGTCTTCTTTCCCTGGTATCCATCTTCAAACAGCACTGCCCCGTTTACAAGAAAACCTTCTTCATTATAAAATCCCATAGATTGCAGAGCCTTTTCTGTCAGAGCCTTACCGTTATTATGAGAGGCATAAAATTCCCGAAGAGTTTTAAAATTTGATGCTTCATATTTCTTATCTGAAAGCAAAATATCATACTGTGTGTTTTTACTTTTTACACTCATCTCTATAATTTCTTCATAAGTCGCACCATTTGTAAATCCATCTCTTCTCATGAAAATAGAAGGAATGTTTTTATATTTTAAAATTACCGGTTTAATAACAGATTCCGGAATCTGAACATGAATAATAAATCTCTCATTTCCCTTTACCTCATATCGAATGAACGAGATTTTCATCTGTGGTCTTGGCACTAAATGTTCGTTGACCTGATTATTAAAATAATTGCGCTCGTTATCTGCCCCTGCCCGGTCAAAGCCGATCAGCTTATTTGTTTTATCCTCAACTCCAATGTAAAAATCTCCACCTGACGCATTTGCAAGCCCTGCTATACTTTTCAGCCAGCCGACAACATCTTCCCGGTTCAGTTTACCTTTACACTCAAATTTATCATTTTCCAGCTGTATATCATTTATGATTTCTTCCAGATACATAAAATCACCCCATATTTTTCATTTTTTCAATTTTACTTCAAAGCAACTTCAAAGTCAACTTCAAACTCACTTCAAACAAATTTCAATTTACTTTGAAGTACATTTTATTATACCCGCCATAATCACTGTTTAAAAAGAAAAATCCCACTTACTTTAAAAAAAGCAAGCAGGATTTTTAATCCGATCAGTTTCTTTCCATACTGTTTATGCTGCCAACATTTCTAACAGATTTACTTGAAACACTTCTCCAATATCTCTTCCATCTTCCAAATATCTTCCTTCTGGATCACAAGTGGCGGCACGATTCTCAGAACATTCTCCCCTGCAGAAATCACAAGAAGTCCTTCATCCAGAGCCTTCTTTACTACCTCGCCAACAGGGTATTCTTTTTTCAGCACAAGTCCCTGCATAAATCCCATTCCACGGCGTTCCAGAACACAATCATGGTTTTCTGCAATCCTGTCAAGCGCATCCTCAAGAAAAAGTATATGCTCCTGTACATGCTTTAAAATCTCATCTTTTTCAAGAATATCAAATACCTTGCTCACTGCAGCACATACAAAAGGATTTCCTCCGTACGTCGTGCCATGATCTCCCGGAACAAGAGAAGACTTTGCTGCCTTTTTTCCGAGAACAAAAGCGCCTACCGGAACTCCGCAGCCAAGTGCTTTCGCACAGGTCATTATATCCGGTTTTACACCGTACGCCTGCCATGCAAAATAATTTCCTGTTCTTCCCATTCCGCACTGAATTTCGTCGAAAATCAGAAGAATATCTTTTTCGTCACAAATCTGCCGAAGTTCATCTAAAAAATCCTGTTCTGCCGGAAAAATCCCTCCCTCTCCCTGCACTGTTTCCAGAAGAATAGCGCAGGTTTTTTCTGTGATTTTTTCCTTCACGCTGTTTATATCATTAAAATCAGCAAATTTTACACCGTCCATAAGTGGTGCAAAAGGATCACGGTAATGGGCGTTTCCTGTTACAGAAAGAGCGCCGATGGTTCTTCCATGAAAGGAGTGATTCATGGCAATAATCTCATGTCCGCTGTGTCCATCACGAATATACGCATACTTTTTTGCAGCTTTCAATGCGCCCTCAATCGCCTCTGTTCCGCTGTTTGTAAAAAATACCTTTTCAAGCCCCGAAGCTTTTGCAAGTTTTTCCCCTGCCTCTGCAATGGGCACATTATAGTAAAGATTGGATACGTGAAGCAGCTTATCTATCTGCTTCTTTAACGCCTCATCATAACCCGGATAATGGTATCCAAGCGCGTTTACCGCGATTCCCGCTGCAAAATCAAGATATTCTTTTCCCTCTGTATCATAAAGACAGACTCCCTCTCCCTTTTCAAATACTACAGGGAAACGGTTATATGTATGAAGAACATACTCCTCCGCCTGATTCATTTTCTCAATCATGGTCATATGTTTCACCATCCTCCCTTAAAATTGCAGTTCCAATTCCTTTATTTGTAAAAATTTCCAGAAGAAGACTGTGCGGAATTCTTCCGTCCAGAATATGAACTCTGTTTACCCCTTCTTCAATAGCATGAATACAGTTCTGAAGCTTCGGAATCATTCCGCCGCCTACGTACCCCTCCCCGATCATGGCTTCCGCCTCGTGTACGTGAAGTTCAGAAATCAAACTTGTGGGATTGTCTTTATCCTTATACACTCCTTCAATATCAGAAAGAAAGGCCAGCTTTTCCGCGTGAACTGCCTTCGCAATGGCACAGGCAGCATCATCCGCATTAATATTATAAGTCTGAAACTCCTCGTCATATCCCACCGGAAAAATAATAGGAAGGAAATCATTTTCCAGAAGATCGTAAAGAATCTGCGGATCTACCTTTGTAATTTCTCCTACAAAGCCTATATCTTCTCCATCCGCCGTCTTCTTTTTACAGGAAAGAAGGCCTCCGTCCTTTCCGCTGATTCCCACAGCTTTCACTCCGAGGGACTGCACAAGAGTCACAAGCTCTTTGTTTACTTTTGCGAGAACCATTTCCGCAATTTCCATTGTATCTTTATCTGTCACACGAAGGCCGTTGATAAACTTCGGCTCCATGCCCACCTTACCTACCCAGCGGCTGATTTCCTTTCCTCCTCCGTGAACAATAATAGGTTTAAAGCCAACAAGCTTTAAAAGAACAGCATCTTTAATTACATTTCTTTTTAATTCTTCGTCAAGCATGGCGCTCCCGCCGTACTTAATCACCACAATTTTCCTGTTAAATCGCTGTATATATGGAAGCGCCTCAATGAGCACCTCTGCCTTTTCCAGATATTTATGATTTACCATCTCTCTTCTCTCCCCTTTTAACTTCTGTAATCTGCGTTGATTTTCACATAATCGTAAGTGAGGTCACAGCCCCAGGCCGTTGCAGAGGCATCTCCCATTTTCATATCTGCAATGGCAGTCACCTCATCCTCCGAAAGAATTTTAGTTGCTTCTTCCTCGCTGTATCCTGTAGAAACACCGTTTTCAATAATCTTGATTTTTCCTGCCCTGCTCTCAAAATAAAGATCTACTTTTTCCGGGTCAAAGGAAACTCCGGAATAACCGAGCGCACAGAGAATCCTGCCCCAGTTTGCATCGTGCCCGTAAATCGCCGCCTTTGTAAGAGAAGAGGTTACTACGGATTTGCTTAAAATCACTGCCTCTTCCTTTGTTGAAGCACCGATTACTTTCACCTCAAAAAGAGCAGTTGCCCCTTCTCCGTCTCCCGCAATTTTTTTTGAAAGAGTTGTATTTACATAATTCAAAGCCATTTTAAACTTCTCATAATCTGCGTTTTTTTCTGTGATCTCCTCATTGCCTGCCATTCCGTTTGCAAGAAGCAGAACGGTATCATTGGTGGACGTATCTCCGTCTACGGAAATCATATTATAGGTATCCTTTACGTCCTCTTTGAGTGCTTCCAACAAAAGCTCCTTGGAAATAGAAATATCTGTAGTCACAAAGCCGAGCATGGTACACATATTTGGGTGAATCATGCCGGAGCCTTTACACATTCCGCCTATCGTTACGGCTTTTCCTCCAATTTCTATCTCAACCGCTACCTCTTTATGCACCGTATCTGTTGTCATAATGGCTTTTGCTGCGTCTGTTCCTGCAAAAATCTCCCCGGAAAGAGCGGGTACCATCATTTTTACCCCGTTTTTGATTTTTTCAATGGGAACCTGCATTCCAATGACTCCTGTTGATGCTACGAGAACACTGTCAGGAGAAATGTTCAGGATTTCCGCCGCTGCGTCTGCTGTTTCCTTACAGTATCCGTATCCTTCCTCTCCTGTACAGGCATTGGCAATCCCGCTGTTACAGATAACAGCCTGTGCGTAAGGCTGTTCATACACTACCTTCTGATCCCATTTTACAGGAGCTGCCTTCACTATGTTCGTGGTAAAAGTTCCTGCTGCCTTGCATGGAACGGAACTGAAAATCATAGCCATATCCGTCCGTCCCTTATATTTAATCTCTGCTGCTGCAGAAGCTGCCTGAAATCCCTTTGCAGCTGTTACACCGCCTTTTATTTCCTTCATATCTCTTCCTCCTACGGACACATGGGAACTTTCATAAGTCCCTCTGTCTCTTTTAATCCAAACATCAGATTCATATTCTGGACTGCCTGACCGGCTGCCCCTTTCACAAGATTATCCATTGCGCCCATCATAATGACACGCCCTGTTCTCTCGTCAATTTTGAAATTCACATCTACAAAATTGCTTCCTTCTACCCATTTTGTCTGTGGGCATACGTCACGCTCCAACACACGGACAAAGGCTTCTTTCTCATAATATTTATCATATGCAGCCTTTATCTCCTCATAGGAAACTTTTTTTGTAAGAGAAGCGTACGCTGTAATCAAAATACCTCTGTTCATGGGAATCAGGTGCGGTGTAAAATTAAGAAGCACTTTCTGTCCGCATACATATCCAAGCTGTTCCTCAATCTCCGGCGTATGGCGATGAGAAGCAACGCCGTATGCTTTGATATTTTCATTTACCTCGCAAAAAAGGTTATCCACTTTTGCGCCCCTTCCAGCTCCTGACGTGCCTGATTTTGCATCTATAATAATCGTAGCCGGGTCAATAAGCCCCTCCTTTAATAAAGGATAAATGGAAAGTGTGGAACAGGTAGGATAACAGCCAGGATTTGCCACAAGCCTTGCTCCTTTTACCTGTTCTCTGTTGATCTCACAGAGACCGTACACCGCTTCCTCAATAAACTGCGGTGCTTTGTGAGTGATACCATACCACTTCTCATAAGTAGCTACATCTTTAATACGGAAATCTGCACTTAAATCAATTACCTTTGTTTTGGAAAGAATCTCTTCATTAATAAGAGAAGCACAAAGCCCCTGGGGTGTTGCTGTAAAAATCACATCAGCCTCTTCTGCAAGTGCCTCCATATTATCGTCCATACACTTTGCATCTACCAGTTTAAAAAAATTCTGATATATATCTGTATACTTCTTATCTATATAACTTCTGGAACCGTACCACACGATTTCCGCTTCCTTATGTTCAAGAAGAAGTCTCACGATTTCATTTCCCGCATAACCGGTTGCCCCGATAATTCCTGCTTTTATCATAATTCAGGTTCCTCCCTTATATCTGCATAAACATGAATGTTTCGTGTATGTCATTATACATCCTAAGTGTATATTATGCAACTTATTTTTTTATCTTTTATGCAAAATCATTCTATTTTGTGCAGTTTTTAAAAAGTGTGTTCTTATATAAGCAAACTTTTTATGCAAAAATTTTCTTATTTTTTTCATTTTGGGTATTGCATATTTATAAAAATAGGTGTATATTATTCATTGTCAACAACGAACACAGCATTTTCAAATAAAGCAAACAACAAGAACATAAATCAGGAGGAATATATATTATGAAAGAAAAAGTTATTTTAGCATACTCTGGCGGATTGGATACCACAGCATTAATCCCGTGGTTAAAAGAAAATTTTGATTATGAAGTTATCTGCTGCTGCATTGACTGCGGACAGGGAAATGAGTTGGACGGACTTGAAGAAAGAGCAAAACTTTCCGGAGCTTCCAAATTATACATCGAAGATATTATCGATGAATTCTGCGACGATTACATTGTTCCATGCGTACAGGCCGGCGCAGTATATGAACACAAATATCTTCTCGGAACTTCTATGGCACGTCCGGGAATTGCAAAAAAACTTGTAGAAATCGCACGGAAAGAAGGTGCCACTGCTATTTGTCACGGAGCAACAGGAAAAGGAAACGACCAGATTCGTTTCGAGCTTGGAATCAAAGCACTTGCTCCCGACTTAAAAATTATCGCACCGTGGCGTATGACAGATGTATGGACTATGCAGTCCCGTGAAGATGAAATTGCATACTGTAAAGAACACGGCATTGATCTTCCGTTTGACGCAAGCCACAGCTACAGCCGTGACCGTAACTTATGGCATATCAGCCATGAAGGTCTTGAACTGGAAGATCCGGCACAGGAACCAAATTATGATGATCTTCTCGTTCTCGGTGTGACTCCTCAGAAAGCGCCCGATAAAGAAACTGAGGTTTCTATTACTTTTGAAGCCGGAATTCCGAAAACATTAAACGGAAAGGCTATGAAGGTCTCTGAAATCATTACAGAGCTCAATAAACTTGGCGGTGAAAACGGCATCGGTATTATCGATATTGTAGAAAACCGTGTAGTCGGAATGAAATCCCGCGGTGTATACGAGACACCCGGCGGAACGATTCTTATGGAAGCCCACGACCAGTTAGAAGAATTGATTCTTGACCGTGACACAATGGAAATGAAGAAAAAACTGGGCAGCCAGTTTGCACAGATTGTATACGAAGGAAAATGGTTCACACCGCTTCGTGAAGCGATTCAGGCATTTGTAGAGTCTACTCAGCAATATGTAACAGGAGAAGTAAAATTCAAACTGTACAAAGGCAATATTATCAAGGCCGGCACAACTTCTCCATACAGCCTTTACAGTGAGTCTCTTGCTTCCTTTACAACAGGCGACCTTTACGACCACCACGATGCAGACGGTTTCATCACTCTCTTTGGACTTCCTCTGAAAGTTCGTGCAATGAAAATGGCAGAAGCCTTAAAAGAAAATAAATAACCAGTATAAAAACGGGACAGCAAGAAACGCTGTCCCGTTTTTATCTCATTTTTAAATTACCTGTATCCTCTTTTTTCTGAGTCTTTTATATACCCATTCACGAAACAGTGCATATACCACAGAAGTAAGCGGAATAAACACAAGCATTCCCACAATTCCCATAAGGCTTCCTCCCACGGTAACTGCCATCAGTACCCAAATGGATGGAAGACCTACCGAGTTCCCTACTACATGAGGATAAATCAGATTTCCTTCTATCTGCTGAAGAATCAGGAAAATACCAAGGAACACCAATGCTTGTATAGGATTCACCATAAAAATCAGGAAAAATCCTACCCAGCAGCCGATAAAACCTCCAAAAACAGGAATCAACGCTGTAAAGGTAATCAACACGCCCACAAGCATGGCATATGGGAACTTGAACACAGTCATAACTACAAAAAACATGCTTCCAAGGATTACAGCTTCTATACACTGTCCTGCAATAAAACTTGCAAAAATCCGGTTTGCCAGAGTGCAGACATGAAGAATGTAATTTACTGTTTTCTGTGAGAACAGAGCATATAAAGCCTTTTTTATCTGCAGCATAAGATGTTCCTTCTGAAGCAGAATATAGCAGGCAAAGATAAAACCGATACCTACGTTTACTGCTGTGCTTACAATGCCCGTTGTCACCGTAATAGCAGAAGTTAAAATATTATTCACACCGTTTTGCAGAACATTGATAAAAGAATCCAACATCTTTTCCGGTTGAAAATCTATAGAATTTGCCCACTCCACAATCGGCGAATCCTGACTGAGGGTATGATACAGCCACTCCTGAAACATCGGAATACTTTTCTCTATCTGTTTTGCCACACTTACAAAAGTAGCTCCAAGCTCCGGAACCACCACGAGAGCTACAATCAGTACAATACATACTACAAACAGAATAGATAACAGCAGACTGATGGGACGCCCCAGTTTAATAGCCGCTTTGTTTCCTTTTCTCCGTGCCTTCTCAAACAGATGCTTCTCCATGAATTTCATAGGAACATTCAAAACAAAAGCAATAGCACACCCCAATATAAAAGGAAACATAAGCTGCCATAAAAGTCCCAGATATTGCAGTACTACATCCATATTGCGAACCCCCACATAAAGGAGCACTGCAAACCCGATAAGACAGATCGCCTTTTTCATTGTATCTTTACTAATTTTAATTTCCACAGATTTCCTCCATTAATTTCCATATATACAAGTCTCAAAATTTAGTCGTCTATTTTTTTAATATCCATGTCTTTCGGAAGCACAAGACTTAAAATAATGGACACTGCAAACACAACTGCAACACAGTTAGCTGAAAATACATCTTTTACCACCTGTGGAAAAATTCTCCATATATCCATCTCGCTCGCACTTGTAAAGCCGATTCCTACAGCCAGAGAAAGTGCTACGATTGTAATATTTCTCTGAGAAAATCCGGCTTTTGCAACCATCTGAATACCGCTCACAAGAATTGTACCGAACATCATGATGGTACATCCGCCTAAAACAGCGTCCGGAAGACTTGCAAAAAAGTTTCCGATTGGAGGAAGAAGTCCTGCAAGAATCATGCATACAGCTCCTGTCATAATTGTAAAACGGTTCACAACCTTTGTCATATTGATCAGACCTACGTTCTGACTAAAGGAGGTTACCGGAGGACATCCGAAAAGTGAGGATACGGTACTTGCATATCCATCACATGCAAGAGAACCGGAAATTTCTTTTGTCGTAATTTCCCGATTCAGACCGCCTGATACCATAGCCGTAGTATCTCCAATTGTCTCTGCTGCCGAAACAAGGAATATTATTACCACAGAAACAATGGCTCCAACATTAAATTCCGGCTTGAATGGAAGAAAATGAGGCAAGGAAATGATACCGCCTGACATAATTCCCGAAAAATCTACCATTCCCATAAAAATGGCAACTATGTATCCCACAACCAGACCTGCAAGTACAGATAACTGCTTCCAGTATCCTTTTGCCAGAATATTAAATAAAATACATGTTACAAGAGTAATTGTTCCAAGAATCAAGTTTTTTGCAGATCCGAACTCTTCTGTATATCCTCCGCCAAAAGATCTTGCTCCCACGGTAAACAGAGAATATCCGATAGCTGTTACAACGGATGCCGCTACTACCGGAGTAATAATTTTTCTCCAGTATTTTGCAAGAAGTCCCAGAGTTCCCTCTACCAGACCTCCTACCAGAACCGCTCCTACCATAGTTTCATACCCGTATGTAGAGCCTACATAACTTAAAATAGTAACAAAAGTAAAGCTTACGCCCATTACAATAGGCAGTCTGGATCCTATCTTCCACACTGGATACAGCTGTATCAGCGTAGCAATGCCGGCAACGAACATGGCATTCTGAAGCAGCACTGCAATCTGTCCGCTTTCCAATCCGGCTGCCGCTCCGATAATTGTGATTGGTGTAAGATTGGCTACAAACATCGCAAGAACGTGCTGCAGTCCAAATGGAACGGCCCTTCCAATAGGAACTCTTCCGTCAAGACGATAAATATTACTCATACTTACATTGTCACTGTTTCTCATAAAAAATACCTCCTGTTTTTCTATAATAAGTATACAATATTTTTGTTGTTTTATCAAACTTTTTTTGCCTTTTTCTATTATTGTATATTTTTAACAATTTTACTTTTCTTTTTTTGACATTTTCGATATTTTCTTTTTTTCACAAAATAATTGACAGAAAAATTATTATCTCCTATAATATTTATGTAAAAGATATATCGCAGAATGCAGCAACTTATATAAGTCCATAATCGGTTGGACGTCTCTACCAACTACCGTAATAGTTGCCTATAAGTTTTTTTGTGGACGAAAAAAACAGGTGACATATACTCGGTAGTTTTTTTGACGGTCTGACATGAAATAACTGCTGCCGACCCAAGAAAGAAGGTGATGTATATGACACAGAAAAATTTCGCATTAAAAGGTACGATTATCTGGAGTGAAAGTCCCACACAGCTTTCCATCCATGAAAATTCCTACCTTGTTTGCGAAAACGGTGTATGTGCCGGTGTTTTTCCAACACTTCCGGAAAAATTTGCAGAAATTCCCTGCCGTGACACAGGAGACAGCATTATCATTCCCGGTTTGACGGACTTACATCTTCACGCACCACAGTACAGCTTCCGAAGCATTGGAATGGATCTTGAGCTTCTGGAATGGCTGGATACCCTGGCATTTCCTGAAGAATCCAAATATGCAGATCTGGAGTATGCAGACAAAGCCTATTCCATTTTTGCAGATGATCTAAGGAAAAGCGCCACAACAAGAGCCTCCATTTTTGCTACCCTGCATGTTCCTGCAACAGAGCATCTTATGAAGCTCTTAAACGACACAGGAATCAAGGCACTGGTTGGTAAAGTAAATATGGACAGAAACGGAGCTCCATCTCTTCAGGAAGAAAGCGCAAAAGCTTCTGCAGATGCCACCTTGAAATGGATCGAAGAAACTTTAAGTCTTTATCCTAATATTCAACCAATCCTGACCCCGCGTTTTACTCCTTCCTGTTCTGATGATCTTATGAAAGAGCTAGGAGAAATACAGCGAAGATTCCACCTCCCGGTACAGTCTCACCTGTCTGAAAACCTGGGTGAAATCGCATGGGTAAAAGAGCTCTGTCCCGACACTTCCTTTTATGGAGAAGCCTACGACAAATTCGGGCTTTTCGGAGGGGAGGGCTGTCCCACAATTATGGCACACTGCGTACACTGCCCGGACGATGAAATTGCCCTTATGAAAGAGCGCGGCGTTTACATCGCCCACTGTTCTCAGTCCAATTCCAACTTATCCTCAGGAATTGCTCCTGTACGGCGTTACCTGGAGGAGGGACTTCACATAGGACTGGGAAGCGATATTGCAGGCGGAACTTCGCTTTCTATTTTCCGTGCCATGTCTGACGCCATTCAGACCTCCAAACTTCGTTGGAGACTTGTAGATGATTCTCTGAAAGCGCTTACTGTAGAAGAAGTCTTCTATATGGCAACAAAAGGAGGCGGCTCTTTCTTCGGAAAAGTGGGAAGCTTCGCTCCAGGATATGAGTTTGACGCAGTGATTATGGACGACTCTGCACTGCTGCATCCACAGCCTCTCACACCAAAGCAACGCCTTGAGCGGCTTATTTATCTTTCTGACGACCGGCATATTCAGGGAAAATATGTATCCGGAGTCAAATTATTTTAGCGTACCGACATACGCTATAACAGGGGGAAAGAAATATGAATCTTGACAAATTATTTCATCTGAAAGAGAACCACACTGACGTGAAAACAGAAATCATGGCAGGTATTACAACCTTTATGACCATGGCGTACATTCTGGCAGTAAACCCTAATATTCTGGAAGCCTCTGGTATGGACCGAGGAGCTATCTTTACAGCAACTGCCCTTGCTTCCTTTATTGCCACCTGCCTTATGGCGCTTTTATCAAACTATCCGTTTGTTCTTGCGCCTGGTATGGGCTTAAACGCTTACTTTGCATACACAGTTGTCCTGGGCATGGGATATTCCTGGCAGCAGGCACTGGCAGCCGTATTTGTAGAAGGTCTTATTTTTATTCTGCTTTCTCTTACAAATGTACGTGAAGCGATTTTTAATTCCATTCCAATGAACCTGAAACATGCAGTTTCTGTAGGTATCGGTCTTTTTATCGCTTTTATCGGCCTTCAGAATGCAAAAATTGTTGTAAATAATGATTCCACTCTTGTAAGTGTATTTTCCTTCAAGGGCTCTATTGCAGAAGGAACCTTCAATTCTGTAGGAATTACGGTTCTTCTGGCACTTATTGGTATCCTTATCACAGCAGTCCTTCTTGTAAAAAATGTAAAAGGCGGTATCCTCTGGGGTATCCTGATCACATGGGGACTTGGCATTGTCTGCCAGTTTACAGGAATTTATGTACCAAATCCGGAAGCAGGATTTTTCAGTCTCCTTCCTGATTTTTCAAACGGAATTTCCGTTCCAAGCATGGCTCCTACCTTTATGAAAATGGATTTTTCCATTGTGTTCTCACTTGACTTTATAGTAATCATGTTTGCATTTCTTTTTGTAGATATGTTCGATACTCTGGGAACTTTAATCGGAGTTGCTTCCAAAGCAGATATGCTTGATAAAGATGGACGTCTCCCGAAAATTAAGGGTGCTCTTCTTTCTGACGCGGTTGGTACTTCTGTAGGTGCTGTATGCGGTACTTCTACAGTTACAACATTTGTAGAAAGTGCTTCCGGTGTAGCAGAAGGCGGACGTACAGGACTGACTGCTATTGTTGCAGCAATCCTTTTCGGACTTTCTCTGTTCCTGTCTCCGATTTTCCTGGCTATTCCGTCCTTTGCAACTGCGCCGGCTCTGATTATCGTAGGATTTTTAATGCTGACTTCTGTTACAAAAATTGACTTTAACGATATGACAGAAGCTATTCCGGCATTTATCGCAATTATTGCAATGCCATTCTTATACAGCATTTCCGAAGGTATCTCCCTCGGAGTTATCTCTTATGTAGTAATCAACCTGGTAACAGGAAAGGCAAAAGAAAAGAAGATCAGTATCCTGATGTATGTACTTGCCGTTCTGTTTGTACTGAAGTACATACTCATCTAATTCCATATCCAAATACATATTTAAATGTATATAAAAAGGGGACTGTCCGGTAAATCAAACCGGCAGTCCCCTTTAAAATTCTTTACTCTGTTTCTTCCTTCATATTTTTAAGAAAATACTCCTTGATTTTCTCAAATGTTTCCTGACTGATGTCATGCTCCATTTTACATGCATCTGCCAGCGCTGTCTCTTTGCTCACTCCGATACTTTCCAGCATCTGTGACAATACTCTGTGACGTTCATATATATTATTTGCAATTTCTGCCCCTTTATCAAGAAGCGTAATCGTTCCATAACGGTCCATTGCAATATATCCGTCCTCTCGAAGAAGCTTCATTGCATGACTGACACTTGGTTTGGAAACCCCCAGCATCGTCGCCACATCTATAGAACGAACGCCTTCACCCTGCCTGGACAGCCTTAAAATCGCTTCCAGGTAATCCTCAGCAGATTCACGAATCTCCATAAAAATACCTCCCATCATTGTATTTTCATGGTAACACAAAATCTGCTGTTCCGCAACTTTTCCCTCTTATAATTGACTATCAAAAAACAATATTGTTTTCCAGAACAAACTGTGCTACACTATTCCCATGGAACAACTGTGTTACAGGGTGGCTGACCTCTATTCTTACATAGAATGGGGGTGGTGCTGATGAACAATAATCATTTCGATTTCAAAGACCTCATGTCTTTTGGCATGTTCATTCTATCACTGCTGACATTCATTTACTTGATTTGTCACTGATATTTTAAAGCATAGAAAAACCACCCTCAGAACTTTGGCCGGTTTTAGGGTGGCATTTTCTATGTACACTATAAGTAGGTCAACCCCTTGTGGGCAGTTGTTCCTTTTCTTATATTATAGTCTAACTTTTAAAACTTTGCAATATGTTTCTTCATTCTACACCAGATACCTTACCGGCTGCAGCGCTACTCCCAGAACTCTGAGAATCACTTCTTTTATAAACGGAATTTCCTGCACGGTCACTCCTTCGGGAACTTCATAGTTTTTCTTATCAAGAACCTTTCTGCATTTCTCATGGAAAACATTCATATGTCCTTCCAGTTCTTTACAAAATTCCTCTCCGTGAACTGCCAGCATAAGCTCTGTATCCATATACGTACTTCTCATATCAAGATTATACGAACCGATAATTGCCATATCATTATCTATAAGCACGGATTTTCCATGAGTGGAATCCCCACCGTCAAATTCATACAGCTCTACGCCAGTATCAATGATGTCTTTTTTATGTATACGATAATCACTTGACGCTACAATATTGTCTCCGTTTTCCACAGAATTAATTATCATTTTAAAATCATCCACATTTTCTGCGATCGCTTTCATCCCTGTCTCCATCTGGGAATCCAGAACCGCATACGGAGTATGAAGCACAACGCGCTCCCTGGCATTTTGCATAAGATTTTTTAATGTTCCCCACACATACGGTTTTTTTCCATAAATGTGCGTTTCGCCGGAAATCAGAGTAGCTTTTTTTATGGGAACGGTATGCTCCTCATAAGAATACGCCTCGTAAGCCTGCGGATATTTCTTCTGCACCTTATCCCACTTCTTCTCCAGCTTCTCAACGTTTTCCCTCACCTTCTTTTTCTCGTAAAGGCTTTCTTTATCATGGAAAACCGTCATATAAGGTCCGTCCCACACACTGCGAAAGTATTTTTCCACCTGCGAAATCACACTTTTTTCAGCCCCGTTTTTATAATCCGTATTATAAATCAGGACTTCTCTGTCATAACTTCTTGATTTTGTATCATACCCTCCCAGAAAGTACCGGAATGTATTTCTTCCTCCTAAGAGAAGCGTCTTATCATCGCTTATCACATATTTATCATGCATACGTCCGTGGAACGTCCAGGGCTTCAGTGGGTTCGGGTAATTGTAGATTCGAATTTCTATATTAGGATGTCCGGAAAGTGCATAGAAAAACTCATTTCCTTCCATCCGGATCAAACCACTGATTCCATCTACCATAATCTGGATATGAATTCCTCTTTCCGCCGCCTCATAAAGAGCCGCCGCCAGATCCCATGTGCTTTTATCTTCTCGGAAATCAAAAGTAGATAAAATCACCCTCTCTTTTGCCTCTTTTATCATTCGAAGTCTTAAATCCAACGCCTCTGCATTTTCCTCCACAACATGCGCTCTATCCACACATTTTTCATTTCCGGACGCATAAAAATCTTCCTTATGAAAAGGATTCTCTTCCGGGCCAATCTTTTTCTGGACTGCAAAAGGTGCCAGCATTCCTATAATTAGATAAAGAAGGATTACCAGTACAATACAAAGCTTCCAGTGTCTTTTCAAAAAAATCCGAGCTGCCTTCATTCTATTCCTCCTATTCCCACTATTTGATTATTAGGGTACTATATCCTTTCTGCATAAGAATGTCAACAACTTTCCATTTCTGTGGAAAAAACAATTGACATATAAATTTCTCTGCCTTATAATTGCTTCGCAACCTAACAGTTTGTTTCCTAACAATTAAAGTGAGGCACCATGAAAACAACACCACATATTGGATATGAAATCCACACACTGGACCACACCATCGGAAAACTGGTTCTGTCATTAAAATCAAAGCTTGGAAAAGACTCTGATCTCACACAGATGCAGGGCTGGATTATTGGCTATCTGTATGAACATACCGGAGAAAATATTTTCCAGAAGGACATTGAAGCCCATTTCTGTATTGCCCGCTCCACTGCCACCGGCATTCTAAAGCTTATGGAAAAAAAAGGATATTTGATGCGCGAAACCGTACCTGACGACAGACGGCTCAAACGTCTCATTCTTACAGAAAAGGCAGCTTCCCTTCAAAAAGCTACCATTGCTTACTTCGGGGAAATGGAAAAAATGCTGATTGCCGGCATTTCTCCTGAAGATCTGGAATCCTTCTGCCGTGTTCTTTCCCAAATACGAACCAACGCAGAAACCGGCGCAGTTTCGTTTTTAAAAAATGAACCTTAAACACATCAATGAATAACAGAAAGGAGAATTTTATGCTTAAAACACTTCTTGCCCAGGTCAGGGAATTTAAGAAAGCATCTTTCCTGACCCCTTTCTTCATGATTCTCGAGGTCCTTTTCGAGACACTCATTCCTCTTGTCATGGCTTCTATTATTGACAAGGGTGTAGAAACAGCGGACATTGGACATATTTACCGCATGGGAGCACTCATGGGTATACTTGCTCTGATGGGACTTTACACTGGAGTCATGGGCGGAAAATATGGTGCAAAAGCTTCTACAGGTTTTGCACGAAATTTGCGAAAAGCCATGTATAGCAACATTCAGACCTACTCTTTTTCCAATATTGACAAGTACAGCACTGCCGGCCTGATCACCCGTCTTACAACTGACGTTACAAACCTGCAGAATGCTTACCAAATGATTCTTCGTATGTGCACTCGCGCTCCAGCTAGTCTTATCTGCGCCATGACTATGGCATTTTTAATTAACGCGAAACTTGCCAGCATTTATCTTGTTGCCGTTATTTTTCTTGGATTTTTCCTTTTTATGGTTCTTCGAAAAGCAAGCAAATGTTTCCAGGAGGTATTTCAGAAATATGACGACTTAAATGCCGGAATCCAGGAAAACATAAGCGCAGTCCGCGTAGTGAAAGCCTACGTAAGAGAGGATTATGAAACCTCCAAATTCCAGAAAGCCTGCAACCGTGTTTATGAGCTTTTTGTAAAAGCTGAAAAACTCGTCGTTATGAATATGCCTCTTATGCAGTTTACTGTATATGCCTGCATCCTTGGTATCAGCTGGCTGGGTGCGAAAATGATCGTAGGCGGAAATCTTACAACAGGAGAGCTTATGAGCCTTCTGACATATTGTATGAATATTCTTATGAGTCTTATGATGCTGTCTATGGTTTTCGTTATGGTGACTATGAGTATTGCAAGTGCAAGGCGTGTAGCTGAAGTCATCAATGAAAAGCCGGACCTTGCAGATCCGGAAAACCCTGTTACAGAAGTTCCTGACGGAAGCATTGTTTTTGACCATGTAGATTTCAGCTACAAAAAAGACAGCACAGAACCGGTATTAAAAGATATTAACCTTACGATTTCTTCCGGCGAAACAATTGGTATCATTGGCGGAACAGGAAGCGCGAAATCCAGTCTTGTTAATCTTATCAGCCGTCTTTACGACGTAACAGATGGCTCTGTTAAAGTAGGCGGAATTGATGTGCGCGATTATCACATGGAATCGCTTCGAAATCAGGTTGCTGTAGTTCTTCAGAAAAACGTTCTTTTCTCAGGAACGATTCTTGAAAATCTCCGCTGGGGAAACAAAAACGCCACAGAAGAAGAATGCCGCCATGCCTGCGAGCTTGCCTGTGCTGATGATTTTATCCAGAATATGCCCCTCAAATATGAAACTCATATTGAACAGGGCGGTACAAACGTATCCGGCGGTCAAAAACAACGCCTCTGTATTGCACGTGCCCTTTTGAAAAAACCGAAAATCCTCATTCTCGACGACTCCACAAGCGCAGTAGATACTGCCACTGACGGACGGATTCGAAAAGCTTTTGCAGAGGAAATTCCCAATACAACAAAACTGATTATTTCCCAACGAATTTCCAGTATCCAGAATGTAGACCGCATTATTGTAATGGATAATGGAAAAATCAATGGCTTTGGTACACATGAAGAACTTCTCTCCACAAATGCTATTTATCAGGATGTTTACCATTCTCAGACAAAAGGCGGAGGCGATTTTGATGAAAATAAAGGAGGTGCGAACGCATGAGCAGAAAGCAGCATACACACGGAGCAAAAGTAGATAATCCCGGAAAAATGCTTGGACGCCTTCTTAATTATGTAATGAAACAGTATAAATTTCATATTGCAGCTGTTGTGATTTTCATTTTTGTAAGCGTTCTCGCTAATGTACAGGGAACTATGTTTACAAAAACTCTCATCGACCAGTATATCCTTCCTCTTTTAAAGGCAAAAACACCGGATTTTACTCCTCTCGCGCTCGCCATCGGAAAAGTTGCCTGTTTTTATGCTATTGGTGTAGGTTCAACTTATGCATACAATCGGATTATGATTTATGTAAGTCAGGGTACTCTTCGGAATCTACGAAACGATATGTTTGCCCGTATGGAGACTCTCCCGGTTAAATACTTTGACACACATCCTCACGGAGATATTATGTCTATCTATACAAATGACATTGATACACTCCGCCAGATGATCAGTCAGAGTATGCCTCAGATGCTTTCCAGCGTCATTACCATTGTCAGTGTCCTCATCAGTATGATTATTTTAAATATTCCTCTCACTGTACTGACTCTCATCATGGTTTTTGTTATGCTTTCTGTAAGCCGCCGTCTGGCTGCACAGAGCGGAAAATACTTTCTGGAACAGCAGCAGAATATCGGAAAAGTAAACGGATATATTGAAGAAATGATGGAAGGCCAGAAGGTGGTAAAAGTATTTTGCCACGAGGAGGAAAGTCTGGAAAAATTCAATGAGTTAAACGACGCCCTCTTTGAAAGTGCAGATAACGCCAACAAATTTGCAAATATCCTGATGCCAACGGTAGCACAGCTTGGAAATATAAGCTACGTATTTTGTGCCATTTTCGGCGGCATTCTTGCCATAAACGGCTTTGGCGGATTTACTCTTGGAGGGCTTGCAAGCTTTCTCACCTTTAACAAAAGCTTCAATATGCCAATTAATCAGGTAAGCCAGCAGTTTAACAGCATTGTTATGGCACTTGCCGGAGCCAAACGAATCTTTGATCTGCTGGATGAAAATCCGGAAACAGACGAGGGCTATGTAACTCTTGTAAATGTAAGAGAAGAAAACGGAATGCTTAAAGAATCCAAAAAACGCACAGGACGCTGGGCATGGAAACATTACCATAAGGCAGATAATACAACCGATTACATTGAATTAAAAGGAGATATGGTTCTGGACGGCGTTGACTTTGGCTATAATCCTGACAAAATTGTTCTCCATGACGTAAAAATGTATGCCACACCAGGGCAGAAAATTGCTTTTGTCGGTTCCACAGGAGCAGGAAAAACGACCATTACAAACCTTCTGAATCGTTTTTATGATATTCAGGACGGAAAAATCCGCTACGATGGCATAAATGTCAATAAAATTAAAAAAGCAGATCTTCGCCGCTCTATGGGCATCGTTCTTCAGGATACCAACCTTTTTACAGCTACAGTTATGGAAAATATCCGTTACGGAAATCTGGATGCCACTGATGAAGACGTCATTGCTGCAGCAAAGCTTGCAAATGCAGACGGCTTTATCCGCCGCCTTCCGGACGGCTACCATACCATGCTGCACGGAAACGGCTCAAATTTAAGCCAGGGACAGCGTCAGCTTCTCTCTATTGCCAGAGCTGCTGTAGCCGACCCTCCTGTTCTTATTCTTGATGAAGCAACCAGCTCCATTGATACGCGAACAGAAAAACTTGTTCAGGACGGCATGGATAAGCTGATGGAGGGAAGAACTACGTTTGTAATCGCCCACCGTCTCTCTACTGTAAGAAACAGTGACTGTATTATGGTTCTGGAACAGGGACGTATTATTGAGCGCGGCTCACACGACGAACTTATTGCGCAGAAGGGCAAATATTATCAGCTTTATAATGGGTAAAAGAAATGCGATAACGCACTTCAGGCAGATGCGGATGCATCTGCCTGATTTTTTAATGCAGACAATACACCACCTTACAAAGCGTCGTATTGTCTCCTTATTTATGATTTATGGAATTGTAAAATTGTCCGTTCTCAGTCTTTATCGTCTCCTGTAAGGCGCAGAACATCGCGGATTTCTTCCGCATCCATATCAAGAATTACTGCCAGTTCGTCTATGCTGAATTTCAGGCTTCCATCTTCCTCATCTTCTGTAAGCTCTTTTACTGCTGATTCCAGTTTTTCCACCTTTGACACAAGATAATCGTCGCGGAACTTCTGCTGTGACTGTTCTTCTACTGCCTGGCGGATACTGAAACGAATTCTTCCAAGAAGCCATGTTTCGTCCTTATGCACAGGGTTCTCTTCCTCAAGAGCTGTTAAAAGCCCTACATTCGCCTCCTGAATTAAATCTGCGAGAAAAATGTCCCTGCTGTTCATTTTAGCCGCCATACGTGCCGCATGCGGAAGATAATACTGGGCAAGCTGCATCTGTGCCAGCGCATCTCCCTCTGCCAGTTTCCTGAAAAGTTCCGAAGGCTCCGGCATCTCTTTCTCTGTCTTCGTCAGTCCTTCCAGATAATCATTAAGATATTCCTCTTCCTCTTTTGTAAGAGGCTCATGTACTTCTTCCTCTATTTCAGGCTCTGTATCCTCCGTTTTTTCCGGAAGCCCTTCTATAGAAATTCCTTTTACTTTTAAATACTGTAATATTTTAAGAAGCTGTTCCTTTTCCAGTTCGGAAGCTTCAAAATATTCTCTCACCTGTTCTGTTGTAAGCTTTTTATTATTTCTCTCTGCAAGAACACAAATTCCTTCTAATTTTTTTTGAAATTCTAATACGTCCATTAAAATTCTCCCTTTTTTCTACTGTCTGATATGACCGTATTATAGCATAAATACTGGGTTTTTCGCTACCCGAAAACCCTCGAAAAAATTTTTTAAAAAAATTTCAAAAAAAGTGTTGACATTTGTAGAACCCTATAATATAATATGTCTTGCGTCGGGCAGGAAAGCCAAGACGAAAACAAAACAAACAACTTAATACATCACATCAAATGACTTCAGCGGGGTGTGGCTCAGTTTGGCTAGAGCGCCTGGTTTGGGACCAGGAGGCCGCAGGTTCGAATCCTGTCACCCCGACTGCTGTAACAACAACATTACCGTTTCAGCGAAATGCGGGTGTAGTTCAATGGTAGAACACTAGCCTTCCAAGCTAGATACGTGGGTTCGATTCCCATCACCCGCTTCTCTGATGCAACAATCCAGAGAAAAAATGTGTCTGTAGCTCAGCTGGATAGAGCAACGGCCTTCTAAGCCGTGGGTCGGGGGTTCGAATCCCTTCAGGCACGCTGTGGTGGGTATAGCGCAGTTGGTTAGCGCGCCAGATTGTGGCTCTGGAGGCCCAGGGTTCGAATCCCTGTATCCACCCTTTCCTTTAATGGGCTATCGCCAAGCGGTAAGGCACAGCACTTTGACTGCTGCACTCGTTGGTTCGAATCCAACTAGCCCAGTTATATTATGGGGTATTAGCTCAGTCGGTAGAGCACTTGACTTTTAATCAAGTTGTCCGGGGTTCGAATCCCCGATGCTTCATT
>OBYG01000147.1_pt1 | contig 96979 bp, 82 predicted proteins | sample 1538201 | NCBI WGS metagenome assembly OBYG01 (sample SAMEA2580177, study PRJEB22360) | human gut metagenome | biome: human gut; feature: human-associated habitat; material: faeces | place: Denmark | collected 2008/2010 | reverse complement strand
TTGTTTGTGATGCGATTAAGGGAATGGATACCCTCTACTTCTCATTTTCAATCTTACTCCTCCGATGTATCCTTTTTCCTGTTTTAACGCCCTGAATGAATTAGGCGTTAAATTTTTATTAACGCCATCTTACTACACTTTTCTCCCCTCGTCAATTTCATTTCTTTAATATCCCACGAAATCAACGCGTTAAAGCGAAAAATCATCAGATTGTACAAAAAATAAGGACGGAAATTGTGCACTTTTTCTTCTGCCTCTTTTCCTTCCTCCCCGTCTGCAGTTCTTTGCATTTTTTTAACAACAATCTTCTTTTTATTTGAATTTCTTTCAATTTTCCCCTATAATTATCTTATTATATACATAATAACCAGTTTTTATCAGTAAAGGAGGTTTTTTCTTTTATGAAACCCAAAGTCAAACAGGTCCTGGAAGGCCCTCTCGCCCGGGCTCAGCTTCTGATTTTCGGTACGGCCTTTTATTTCGAGGTGATTGCCGCCGTCTGTATCATCATCGGCCTCATCATTACTTTTTTAGGCGTTCCCAGGCAGATTCTGCTTCTGGCGGATACAGGAGCTTTCATCACTTTTCTGACTTTCATGTTCAACATCGTAATCGGAATCGAGCTTTTAAAAATGTTCTGCCGCCACGATCTGGACTCTGTGGTAGAGGTGCTTCTTTTCGCAGTGGCCAGACAGGTCATCATTGAACACACCTCCATGGTAGACAATCTTCTGTGCATGCTCTCAGTGGCCATTCTGTTCTGCATCAGAAAATTCCTGTTCGTCTCTGCGCTCGACAAAAAAGAGCCTGCTTTAAAGGCCATCAACCCTGTATTTAAGGGCGCGGTCTCTCAGCAGACTCCTTCTCAGAAGCAGAACGACAAAAAGGAAACGGAAGCCGAGGAGGAATCCCGGGAACGGATTCTCAAAGCGTACAGCAGAAATTCTCTGTTTGAATAGTCTCAAACTCCCCTTCTGTCATCAGACGCGGCTGTCCTGCTTCGCCTCTCTGGCGATAGGCAGCCGCACGGTAAAGGTACTTCCGTGAGTCCCTTCCTCCTGGCTGGAGGAAACGCTTACCGTCCCGTGATAGAAGTTCACAACATGCTTTACAATGGAAAGTCCAAGGCCTGTGCCGCCCTGTTTGCGGCTGCGGCCCTTATCCACCCGGTAAAACCTCTCGAAAATCCGGCCTACGCTCTCTTTCGGAATTCCCACTCCATTATCCCTCACCTGCAGTTCCATATCCCTTCCCTTCCGTTTCAGGGAAAGCCATATCTTCCCTCCGTCCAGGTTATATTTTACTGCATTGCTCAAAAGATTCGTAAACAGCTCCTCCATCTGTCTTCCATCAGCGCAGATATAAAATTCCTCCACATCTGTCTCTATCTCGATTCTCCGCTCTCTGGCCATCCCCTCCACAGAGGAGACCGCCTCCCGCGCCAGTTCTCCGGCAGACAGCTCCCGAAGTTCCGTCTGAATTCCTCCTGTCTCCAGGCGGGAAATCATGAGAATATCGTCGATCAGGCTGGTCATGCGGACCGCCTCTTTTTTAATGCGGCTGAGAAAATCGCCCCGCATCTGGGGATTGTCAGCCATGGGCGTGTCAAGGAGCTCCACATAGCCGCGGATGGAGGTAATAGGCGTTTTCAGCTCATGGGACGCATTGCTGAAAAACTCCTGGCGGATCTGCTTTTCCTGCTCCAGGCGGTTTAAATAATCTCTGACATTTTTCGACATTCTGGTCGTTGTGTCGGCAATGATGTTGATCTCCTCGTAGCCGCATCGCTCAAAATGGAAATCTGTGTAGTCTCCGTTTACCTTAATCATTTCTTTGGAAATCTCAAGCAGGGGCTTGGTAATGGACTGGGAAAACCGATCCGCCTCCAGCGCCGAACCAATGAGAGCCACAGAAAAGCTCAGAAGAACTGCCGGAAACAGCATTTTAATGTAATCCTGCATTCCCGTATAGGGAACTGCCAGCCGCAGGATGCAGTCAGAGTAGGAGGACTGTATGGCCACATACAGCATCTCCTTCCCCAGCGTCTTAGAGCGGCGTCTGGCGTCTCCCTCCCCCGTCTTTACAGCTTCCTGAAATTCCTCTCTCTGCATGTGGTTGTCAAGCTCAGACGCATCCTTCACGCCTGTATCTACCCGGACCACTCCGTTTGGATCTATGATGGTAAGGCGGCTTTCATTTAAATTCGCAGACTGGGAAATCCGCTTTGCCTGGGCTTCCAGATCCCCCTCATAATGGAAGGCGCTGTCTATGGTATCCAGAATAAATACCATATCATTCCGGCTGTTATTCAGAATGACGCTTCCTGTCACTATGTAGAGAATCGCTGTGTTTAAAAGCAGCGCCAGCAGAAGAAGCTGGATAAATTTTCTGAATATGGCTGTTTTCATCTCCCTGGTTCCCCTGTCTTCCTTTCCTGTCAGCTGATTCTGTATCCGACTCCTCGGATTGTCTTAATGCTGTGCCCTGATTCCTTCAGCTTCTGGCGCAGCGTTTTAATATGCATGTCCAGTGTTCTCGTCTCTCCGTCATAATCATAGCCCCAGATCCGGTCTAACAGCTCCTCCCTGGTCACGACCCGGTTGGTATTTTCCATCAGATAGCAGAGCAGCTCATACTCCTTCAGAGTAAGCTCCACAGCCTCTCCCTTATTCTTCACCTCGCGTTTTTCCAGATCAATGGAAATATCTCCTACTGCAAGGCGCTTGTCTTCTTCCTTCTCCTCGCCGAAGCGTTTTAAGAGATTTCGGATTCTGGCGGAAAACTCTAAAATCCCAAAGGGCTTTGTCATGTAGTCGTCGGCCCCTCCGTCAAGGCCTGCCACCACGTCCAGTTCGCTGTCTTTGGCAGTGAGCATCATAACCGGAATTTTTCTGGTGTCAGGCGACGCCTTCAGCTTGGCTACAGCCGCCATCCCGTCCATTCCCGGAAGCATCCAGTCAAACACAAAGAGGGAGGGGAGGCTTCCCTCCACCCCCCTCACTGCTTCCAGAGCCTCCTCGGCTGTCTCAAAGGCACGGGTTGTATAGCCGAAGCTTTCCAGAGCCACGCAAATCAGATTTCTGATATTTTCATCGTCTTCTGTCACATAGATCAGGTGCTTCATCATTATTCTATCTCCTCTTTCACATAGCCGGCAATATTTCTGGCATGGTCTGCGATTCTCTCATAGTTGCTGACAGCATCGAGGAAAATGACGCCGCTCTTTGTATTGCATTCGTGGTTGGACAGACGCTCCATGTGAAGCTCCTTCAGCTCCTCCTCCAGGCTGTCCACTTCCTCCTCATAGCGCGCGGTCTGGCGGACCTTGGAAAGCTCCCTGTCCTCCCGGCACTCCATCGCTGACTCCACCGACTTAATGGCAGCCTCAGAAATCTTCTTCAGGTCGTTTAATCCGCTCTCAGAAAACTCTCTGTTATTTTTGATGTTAATCTGGGCCAGCTCCGCCAGGTTCTCCGCATGATCGCCAATCCGCTCCACGTCGCCGATGGTATAAAACAGGTTTTTTACAATCAGATGCTGGCTGTCGTTTAAGGACAGATTGTTAATCTTTACCAGATAGTCGGTCAGTTCCGTATCCAGGTGGTTCAGCTTCTTCTCGTTATCAAATACTTCCTGGCAGAAGGATTCGTTCCGATCCGTCAGGGCCGCCGTGGCAATCTTTAAATTGGCCGCTGCCACCCGTCCCATATTGATCACTTCTTTTTCTACCGTCTCAATGGCAAAGGATGGGGACTCCAGAATACGGTCGTCCAGATGGCGGAGAATATCTCCCTCCACATCCCCAATCTTTTCTTCCTCTTTGCTGTCCCGGACAAGGGCGCAGGCCGTCTTTACGAGAATTCCCGCAAACGGGAACAAAAGAATGGTATTGGACACATTGAACACTGTATGGAAAATGGAGATTCCCACACTGTCCGCTGTGGAGGCCGCGAAGGCCGGGTTGAGCATAAAGACGACAAACATAACGGTTCCAAATAGAATCGTTCCAAAAATGTTAAACAGCAGATGGATGACAGCCGCTCTCTTGGCCGTTCTGCTGGCTCCTACCGCTGATAAAAGAGCCGTCACGCAGGTTCCGATATTCTGTCCCAGCGTAATGAAGACAGCTGACTGCCAGTTTACCATTCCGTTTAAGGCCAGAGTCTGAAGAATTCCCACAGACGCAGAACTGCTCTGGATGATAGCGGTCACTACAAGTCCTGTCAAAACGCCTAAAATCGGGTTCTTTCCAAGAGTCTGGAAGGCCTGGGCGAAAATAGGCGCGTCTCTGTAAGGCTCAATGGATGAGGACATAAAAGAAAGTCCGATAAACAGGAGGGCAAAACCGATCATGATCTCGCCGCCCTCTTTTTTCTTATGGCTCTTTGTGAAAAGCACCAGAAAAGCGCCGATGAAGAATAAAAACGGCGCGAAAAATTCCGGCTTTAACACCTCGCCCCACTCGCTCATGGATACAATCCAGCTGGTGATCGTAGTTCCAATATTGGCTCCCATGATTACTCCGGTCGCCTGGAACAGATTGATAATTCCTGCGTTTACAAAGCCAACCACCATAACGGTAGTGGCGGAACTGCTCTGAATAATGGCAGTGACTGCCGCGCCTGCCAGAACTCCCATGAGACGGTTGTTCGTCAGCACCCCAAGCATATGCTGCATGCGGCTACCGTGTTAAAGCCGAAGCCCCCGGGCCATGATATTCATTCCGTACAGGAACATTCCAAGGCCGCCGGCAAACTGAAACAGCATTCCCAAATCCGATATCGACATGATTTTTCTCCTCTTATTGTAAAAGTATGGTTTAACTATATCAGCTCTATGTAAAGCCAGTCTATAGCTTAATGTAAAATTTCTGTAAAAAGGCGCAGAACATTCTTATAAAAAACGGCGTCTATCTCCGATCCGGTAAATCCCTGGCGCGACATCTCATCGGCAATCCGGTAAAGAGCCGCCGGGGAATCCACCTCCAGATCCCCTGAAATACCGTCGAAATCCGATCCCAGGCCGATGCATTCAATGCCTCCTGTCTGCCGGATGTGCTTCATGTGTCTCACCATATCAGAAACGCGGCTGTCTCCTCCGTCTGGAGAATTTCCGTTCCGGCTGTTCAGAAAGACGCCGCAGAAATTGATTCCCATGACGCCGCCCCGGTCTGCCAGCGCCCGGATCATCTCGTCCGTCAGATTTCTCACATGGCCGGCCTCGCTTCGCGAATTGGAATGGCTGGCTATAAAAGGCTTTCTGGCACGCTTCGCGATATCCCAGAAGCCGGCGTCTCCCAGATGGGACACGTCAATGATCATTCCCAGCCGTTCCATCTCCTCGATAAAGGCGGCTCCCTTCTCTGCCAGCCCCCTTTCCGTCTCAGGAGTCATATGTCCGGTCTGCGGATCCATGCGGTTGGGCCACGCCAGATCATTAGGATAATTCCAGGTGAGCGTCATCATCCTGACGCCCTCTTTGTAAAATTCCCGCAGGCGTTCCAGACTTCCCTGACAAACCGCCCCCTCCTCAATCGTGAGAATGGCCGACATTTTTCCTTCCCTGTCGTTTCTTAAAATGTCCTCTGCCGTAAACGCCTGGGCAATCATACCGCCGTTTTCTGCCATTTCTTTCTTAAAACGGGCCAAAATCTCCCTGGCACGGACATAGGGATCTGGATACGCTTTCAGATCTGTGAAAACAGCAAAGCACTGGGCCAGGGCGTTTCCCTGTTTCATCCGCTCCAGATCCAGGTGTCCGCTGTTTTTTCTCAGCGTCTCTCCCCTCTCCCCTGCCTTCGGATGACAGAGGCGCGGGATCGTATCGCAGTGCATATCAATATATTTCATTTCCATATCCTCCTGTCCCTGTCAGATTTCCAGATAGCTGCGAAGCGCAGGAAGCAGCTTAACGGCCGTTTCCCGGCCCTCCTGGTGGAGCGCCTGCAGCTTTTTCAGATCCCGCTCCAGACGGGAGACGCGGACGGGACGTTCCGGGCGGATTACGAAAATCCGGCCCTCCTGTTCCAGGCGGTCAATCTCCTCCTGCATCCAGTTATACCGGTCCGGCACTTCAAACAGAGCGGCTTTCAGCTGCGGAAGCGGCTCAAAATACCGGTTATAAGCCCTGACAGCCAGAGAGCTTAAAGGTTTTTTCCGGTATCCATGGTTTCTGGTAAGCACCAGGACAATTTTTTTATATCCCAGATCCATAGCCCTCTGGTAGGCAATGGGCAGGGAAATGCCTCCGTCCAGATATTTTTTGTGATCCACTGTCACCATTTTAGATAAAAGAGGCATACTGCAGGAAGCCTGCACCGCCTTCATCATATCGCTGCACTGGCTTTTTTCAAAAAACTCCGTCTTTCCCGTCCTGCACCTGGTAGCGGCAGCCTCAAACTTCTGAGGAGAGCTGTAAAACGCTTCATAGTCAAAGGGAATCAGCTCATCCGACAGCTCCCCGAATATAAAATCAAAATTGAATACCAGCTTGTTCTTTATGAGGCTTCTCATCCCCATGTACCGCTTGTCGTGCAGATACGTCTCGTTAATTTCCAGCATTCTGCCCTTCTGGCCGCTGATGTAATTCATCCCGGCCATAGTTCCGGCCGATACACCGTTTACATAGGATAATTGTATATTTTCCTCTGTCAGCACGTCCAGGACTCCCGCTGTAAACAGACAGCGCAGAGAACCCCCTTCCAGCACCAGAGCTCCTTCTGTCATCCTTCCACCCCTTTTTAGTATTGTGTTAGAGTTTTGTTAAAATCTCTATACATTAATATAAAGGGTCGTTCTGGAAAATGCAAGTGGAAGGGAAAAAATGACAAAAAGGACTGGCAGAAGTTTTCACGCTTCACTTAAAGCCGCTGAAAACTTCTGCCAGTCCTCTGTCATTAAAAATCTGTCAAACTCCCTACATCAGAGGAGCGAACAGGCGCAGGGCCTTTCCCATAAAACGCTTGAAGAATGGGAAATTCCGGCAGTCTGCTATGGTGATCTCCTGGCACTTTTCTAGGGTTTTCTGGTAGTCATCCTCCACCTGGGCCACCACTGGGTGCTTATAAAAGTAAGCGGCGCACTCAAAATGAAGGTAAAGGCTTCTGAAATCCAGGTTGATGGTTCCTACTACTGCCTTCTCGTCGTCGCAGGTGAAGACCTTCCCATGGACAAAGCCCGGCGTATACTCAAAGATTCTTACCCCGGCTGTCAAAAGCTCTTCATAGTAGGAGCGGGCCAGCAGATAGGCTGACATCTTGTCGGGAATATGGGGCATGATGATGATTGTCTCCACTCCCCTCTTTGCGGAATACTGAAGAGCGTTGATCATCTGATCGTCCAGAATCAGATAGGGCGTCATAATGTGGACGTATTTTTTCGCATGGCCCAGAATATCCAGGTAGACCTGCTCTCCCACATTTTCCTTATCCAGAGGACTGTCGCCGTATGGAATCACGAATCCGGAAGCGTCGGCGTCTTTTGGAAGCCGGTAGTCCGCAGGCTTTAAGTAGCTTTCATAGCGCTCCTTCTCCTGCTCTGTCACTCCCCACATCTGGAGGAACATCATGGTAAAGCCAACAGCCGCGTCTCCCTCTACCATCACAGCCGTGTCCTTCCAGTGGCCGAACCGTACCTTTCTGTTAATGTACTCGTCTGCCAGATTGACGCCGCCTGTAAAGGCCGTATGACCGTCAATGACGCAGATTTTTCTGTGATCCCGGTTGTTCTGGTGGGTGGACAGGGCGGGCCGGATGGGGGAAAACATTTTGCATTTAATCCCCTTTTCCCGAAGCGTCTTAGGGTAGGAATAGGGAAGCAGCATCAGACAGCACATGCCGTCGTACATAACACGGACCTCCACGCCCTCCCTGACCTTTTCCTCCAGGATCTCTAGGATGCTGTTCCACATTTCTCCCCTCTCCACAATAAAATACTCCATAAAAATGAAGTGCTTCGCCGCTTTCAGGCGGCGCTTCATCTCTACGAACATATCGTCTCCCAGAGGGAAATACTGGGCCGCTGTATTCTGATAGACCGGACAGCCAGCAAATCGGTTCATGTAGCGCACCAGGTTGCCCTGGCTGGAGCTCATCTCGTTAAAGCGCTCTGCCGTCTCCGTGTCCTGCTTCAGATACGGCGCTGTTTCGCCAGACGTCATCTTCAGTCTGTGGCCGATAAGCTTCGTGCCGATCTGAAGCCGCACGAACAGATAAAACAGCGTTCCGAATACAGGAAAAACAAGAATCGGGACGACCCATGACAGCTTAATGGAAGTGCTCTCATCTGCGCTGATAATGTAAATCAGAGTTACCGCGCTCAAAATGACAGACGCCCCATAGAAATAGAGCATGTACTCTTCCAGCCAGGCAAATCCCATCAGCAGGATTCCCACCTGGATCAGAAGGAACAGCACCACAAAGGTGGTTCTGCCAAACACAAGCCGCAGCAGCTTTTTTCTCTTTTTCATTTGACTGTTCTCCTGTTTAAGGGCTGTTAGTCCTCTAAAGCCTGACGGATATCTTCAATAATATCGTCGGCGTTCTCAATTCCCACGCTCAGGCGGATCATGGACGGATCGACTCCAGCCTCTGCCAGCTGCTCGTCTGTCAGCTGGCGGTGGGTATGACTGGCCGGATGAAGCACGCAGGTGCGGGCGTCTGCCACGTGAGTCACAATGGCAGCCAGCTTCAGCTTATCCATAAATACGCCTGCTGCCTCCCTGCCGCCCTTCAGTCCGAAGGAAATAACGCCGCAGGTTCCCTTCGGCATATATTTCTGCGCCAGCTCGTAATATCTGTCTCCCTCAAGTCCCGGATAATTTACCCACGCCACGTCCTCTCTGGACTTTAAGTATTTCGCTGCCTTCAGCGCGTTCTCGCAGTGGCGCGGCACACGCAGGTGCAGAGTCTCCAGGCCTACGTTTAAAAGAAACGCGTTCATGGGAGCCTGAATTGAACCCAGATCCCTCATGACCTGAGCGGTGGCCTTTGTGATATAAGCTCCCTTTCCAAATTTTTCTGTATACACAACGCCGTGGTAGGAAGCGTCCGGCTGGGTAAGGCCCGGGAATTTGTCTTTGTGGGCTTCCCAGTCAAAATTTCCGCTGTCCACAATGCATCCGCCTACGCTCATGGCGTGTCCGTCCATGTACTTGGTGGTAGAGTGGGTTACAATGTCAGCTCCCCACTCGAAGGGGCGGCAGTTGATAGGCGTCGCAAAGGTATTGTCCACAATTAACGGAACGCCGTGTCTGTGGGCTGCCCTGGCAAATTTTTCAATGTCTAATACCACCAGCGCCGGGTTGGCGATAGACTCGCCGAATACGCACTTGGTGTTTGGGCGGAACGCCGCGTCCAGCTCCTCATCAGTAGACTCCGGATCTACCAGAGTGACCTCGATTCCCATCTTCTTCATGGTAACAGTAAACAGGTTGGACGTTCCTCCGTAAACAGTAGCCGCGCAGATGAAATGATCTCCTGCCGAGCAGATGTTGAAAACGGAATAGAAATTGGCCGCCTGGCCGGAGGAAGTCAGCATGGCCGCCGCTCCGCCCTCCATCTCGCAGATCTTCTCCGCTACGGCGTCGTTGGTCGGATTGGCAAGTCTCGTATAGAAATAGCCGTTCTCCTCCAAATCAAAGAGCCGTCCCATCTGTTCACTGGTAGAGTATTTAAATGTAGTGCTCTGGTAAATGGGGAGAACTCTCGCCTCTCCATTCTCCGGATGCCATCCTCCCTGGATGCAGGTAGTTTCGATTGAACGCTTTTTGCTCATGCTGTCTTTCCTCCTAGTCCGGCCTGCCGCGCAGGCCCTTTTGCTCCTAAGTCTATCACAAAACAGGTTCCGGGACAAGATTTATCTGTGCCTCAGTTTATTATACAAATCAAAAATCAGAGAACCCGTATTTTCATACTCTGAAGGGTATTCCTCCGGCCCGATCTCCAGGGTATAAGAACCGTATCCGTTGATGATAGCGGTAGGCCCCTTCTCCAGCCTGCGGGCGCCAGATCCGTAATTTAAGTGCTGGTGTCCGTGAATCAGATATTTGGGATGAAATTCATCCAGAATTTCATGGAAGCACTCAAAGCCCTGATGAGGAAAATCCATTCCGTCTCCCAGCCCCTTAGCCGGGGCGTGGGTGAGGAAAATATCCGCCCCGTGATCCCGCTGCAGCTGCCGCTTCAGCTTCTGGACGCGCCTTCGCTGCTCCTCCTCTGTGTACAGGTAAATTCCATCCGGCTTGTACCGCATGCAGCCTCCCAGGCCTGCGATTCGAAGGCCCTTATAATTGTAGACCCTCTCCTCCACGCAGATGCAGCCCTCCGGCGGATTCGCCTTATACCTGTCGTCATGGTTTCCCATCACATAGAGGACAGGCGCCCGCCCCATGGTGACCAGAAACTCCAGATAGGAAGCCCGCAGATCCCCGCAGGACAGAATCAGATCGATATCCTTCAGCCGGGAACTGTCATAATAATCGTAGAGGGCCTTCGACTCCTCGTCAGCTACAATCAAGATTTTCATGGTGTCCCTCCTCTGTTCTGGCCGCCTCCACTCCCAGGGCAGAGAGAAGCTCTTTTGCGTCCTCCTTGAAAGCGTCGATCCCTGGTATTTTTCCTATTACATTATCGTTGAGCCAGTCCATTTTCACAATCTGGAACAGATCCAGGGAACCGCTGTCAGCCCCCTTCAACCGCCCTTTTTTCGTCCGGATCTCCCCATCGAAGGGCGAAAATCTGCCCTGGATCATTGCCTCCTCAAACACATCCGCCATTTTTCTCACCGAGTAGGGGACGCGGGAGGAAAAGATCACGCTCACTACCTGGGCCGACATGCCCAGGAAATAATTGACTGCCTGCCCTGTCTTCGTAAACTCCCTGGAATCAAAGTTTCCATCCATCACCGACTCTGTCAGAAGGCAGTAATACCGCCCCCAGTCAATGAACGGCATGGCCAGGTTTTCATAGTCTCCCTTTTTCTGGCTGTACCGGAACAGGCCGAAAAGGCGGCTTTCCTCTGACGGCAGCTTCAGATCAGGCCCTGAAACCATAGTAAATCCAGATTTTTTGATCTCCGCTTTCCAGTCGCCCTTTTTAAGGTTGGACCATTTCAGATAGATCTTCACTCCCGGCCGTACCATCTGGGCGCCTATGGCGAACGCGTTAATGTTGGCCACAGCTCCGTATACGGGATAATCGGCAATGTAGGCAATCCTGCCGTCCTCACAGAGAGCGGCAGCCGTCATGCCCAGAATAAATTTTGCCTCGTACATTCTGGCATAATAGCTGCGGATGGAGCGGTAGGAGGCGTTGACGGAACAGTTCAAAAATTTGATTTCCGGGTGATTGACAGCTGTCTCCAGCGCCTGAGCCCGCATCTGCCCCGCTGTTGTAAAAATAATATCGTTTTTCTGCAGTACTGCCTTGGCTAGGGCGTCTCTGACAGCCTCTGGCGTATCGCAGTGATTGTAAACAGAAATTTTCACCTGGCTTCCATATTTCTCCTTTAAGGCCTGCCAGCCCAGCCGGTGGCCGTAGGCCCAGGCGGAGGTTCTGGAGTCTTTATCATTGATAAAAGCAATGCGCAGGGGCCTTTTCTCTCCCCCGTGCAGGAAGCCAAACAGACTGTTTTTCCCTTCTTCTGCTTCCCTGTGCTCCTCGATCAGGGCCACCTTCTTCTTCTGTCCGGCCAGCTTCATCTCCTCCCAGGCCCTCTCCATCCGTTCCCGAATCTGACGGTCGCTGTCTGTGAGAAGCCCCTGATAGCCAAACACCTCCAGATACACGAAAAACGCGTCGCTCTCCTCTGTCAGGCTGTCCGCTCCCGCCTTTTTCTCATAGCAGCTGCAGAATCTTCCAAAGGCAGCCCGAAGTTCCTTAATTTTGTCCTCCTTCCACCGTTCTGCCAGAGTCTCCTCAAACCGGGCAGCCAGCTTCTGGTAAGCATCCGGCTCCGAAAACAGCAGCTCAAACAGTCCTGTGGCCCTGTTAAACGCCGCATACTGGTAAAAGGCCTCGGAAGCCTTCTTTCCGTCCCTCTTTGGAAAAATCCTGGTAACGTCAGCCGTGATTTTAACGGCTCCCACGTATTTCATCACGCTGACCCGCTTATTTCCCTCCCGCACATAAAAATGGTGCATATATTCGTAAACCTTTACCGGCTCCCTGATTCCCTCCTCCATCTGGGCCTCATAAAGCCGCTCCCACTTTCCTGAAAACTCCGTTTTTTCCCGAAGAAGGGGCATGAAATTCCAGGCAAAGCTCTCCGAGCGGGAAGCCGTCTTGGTTCCCGTGACTCTGGACAGAGGGATCTCGCACACGCCCAGATCCTCTGTGCCAGCTGTTTTTGTGTGTAGAAGGATCTCGTCCAGAGACGTCAGATAGGGATATCTGCCCTTTCCTCCCGCCTCCCGGAAGGCCTTAATTCCAGCTTTTCTCGCCTTTTTATACTGCTCCCCAGCAAAATCACTCATAGCGTTTCTCCTTCCTTTCTTCCTTGTCGTCAAATACAGGCAGATCCAGCTTTCCCGGAACCAGTCCCAGCAGATCTCTCAGTACCCAGCTGTGGTACCAGACGCACAGGGGAAGGGCCGTCAGAAGGGGAAGAAACGCGATCTGAGGAAAGGTTTTAAAACACAGAACGGTCAGGACTGCCATGGCTCCGTCTCCCGCAAGCATCATGAGCGTCTTGGGGAGGTTCTTAAATCCTGCTATGACCGCATTTTTAAAAGTAACGGCTAAGGGGTTATAAAATCTGGCCTGAAGGGGAAATACATACAGCACAAGTATCAGATAAAAGAAAATCAGGTAAATGTAGACGGCCCAGCCGGCATAGAGCATGACGCCTCCTTCCTGTCCGGCAAAGTACCTGATCAGAAACCAGCCGTCATACCAGAGCAGGAAGCCTGCTGCCCCCATAATCAGCGAGAGCGCCGCTCCCTGAAAGAGATTCTGCCGGAAGCTGTGGAAAAAGTTTCTGATCGTTCCATCATTATCGTGCTCCAGCATTTTAAAGCATACATAGTTCATGGCGCAGAAGGCCGTCCCCGCCGTGATCAGCGGAAGGGAGCAGAGCAGGGTGAGAAATGTCAAAGCAATCAGATCCCCCGCCTTTCCCACTGTCTGCCAGAAGTGATTGTCTGTGTTAAACATCCGTTCTACCATCGGTCTTTCTCTCCTTTTCCTCTTCCTGTTCCTTTTCTCTCACATACTCGTAGACCATCAGCCCCAGACGCAGCATCATGGCGTCGTCGAAGTTTCTTATATTCAGCCCCAGACCTTTCTGAATCTTGTCCAGACGGTACACCAGCGTATTCCTGTGGATATAAAGATGCCTTGCCGTCTCCGCCACATTCAGAGAATCTTCAAAAAACTGGCGGATAGTGGTCAGCGCTTCCTCGTCAAGCGCCCCTGGATCTGCCTGGGCGAATACCTCCCCCAGAAACTGTCTGCACAAAGGCATGGGAAGGCTGTAAATCAGCCGTCCAATCCCCAGTCTGTCATAGGAAATCACATGCTTTTCCCGGAAAAAAATGCGGCCTGCCTTCATGGCGATCCAGGCCTCCTCATAGGATCGGCTCAAAAAAGACAGTTCTTCTGCCGGCATTCCGAAGGAGAGATAGGCGTCCTCCATTCCCTCTGTGTTAATCACATCAATCATGTTTTTTCCTATCTCTTCCAGTTTGGCCGTATCCTCCTTCTCCCCCAGGGTTCTGACGTACACGAAGATCCCCGGCTCCGCCTGAAACAGAATGCCTCCTGCCGGACCTGCGTAAAGGGGATAAAGAATATCGAGAACCGTATCGCAGCCATCCTCCCTTACTTTTATTAAAAATACAGCCCGCCGGGCCCTGCCGTCCAAGCGGAGCAGCCGGGCCTGTTCTGAAACCTCCCCGGGAAGCAGCTGCCCCAGAATCAGGCGGCGGAAAAAACCGTCCCGATCCTGACGTTTCTCCTGATGCCGGAAAAGGCCTGAGAGAGCGACTGCAGACAGGCGCAGAAGGGGCAGAACGTCTCCCTCCCCTGTTCCGGCTAATACAAAGTCCTCCCCTCTCTCATTCCCCGTCCTGAGAAAGCACACGCCTCCCTGCTGCCAGGTTTTCTCTTCCCTCTCCGCCAGGGATCTTACATATTCTTTTAAGCGGTCCGAAACCAGACCCTCCTTCTCCAGCTCCTCAAACAGCTGTCCTTCTCCCTCTGAAAGCGCCAGAAGCTCTCCCTTTCCTCCAAACAGGGCAAGCGAAAGCCCGGACGCGTCCCTGATTTCCCCCAGCACATGTTTCAGCGCTCTCTTCGATACCAAGCCGCTTCCTCCTAATCCTGCGTCTATAAGCGGAAAAGAGGATACTGCCCCGGCAGCATCCTCCCCCCTTTTCACCGTCTCATTTTCCTATTCAGACGGTTTTAAAATTAATTAAAAATTGCGTTCTCAGTCTCCGTATCAAACGCATGAATCTTCTCTGTATCCATGTACAGCTTAATGGCTTCGCCCGGCTTTACACGAACAGAAGGATTCACTCTGGCTGTCCATGTAGCTGTATCCATGTCAAAGTACAGGAACGTCTCGGCGCCCAGCATCTCGTATACGCGGATGGTGGCGTTCAGGCAGGCATCCTTGTTGCCCCGCTCGCTGTCAGACTCATCGTGCAGATCCTCCGGGCGGATTCCCAGGGTAACTTTCTTTCCGATATATCCCTTCTTCTTTAAGATGGCTGCTCTCTTCTCGTCCATCTTAATGTTCTGTCCGCAGAATACAAGATGAACGCCCTCTGCATCCTCCTTCACCTCTGCGTCTACCATGTTCATCTGAGGCGCTCCGATGAAGCCTGCTACGAACTTATTGCCCGGCTTGTCGTACAGATTCTCAGGCGTATCTACCTGCTGAACCACTCCGTCCTTCATAACGACGATTCTGGTTCCCAGAGTCATGGCCTCTGTCTGATCGTGGGTAACGTAGATAATCGTTGTGCCCAGCTTCTGGTGGAGCTTGGAAATCTCGATACGCATCTGGCCTCTTAACTTGGCGTCCAGGTTGGATAACGGCTCGTCCATCAGGAATACCTTCGGATTTCTTACAATGGCGCGTCCCATGGCCACACGCTGTCTCTGGCCGCCGGATAACGCCTTGGGCTTTCTGTCAAGCAGGTGCTCCAGATCCAGAATCTTAGCAGCCTCATGGACCTTCTTGTCGATCTCGTCCTTCGGAACCTTTCTGATCTTTAAGCCGAATGCCATGTTCTCGTACACGGTCATATGCGGATACAGGGCGTAATTCTGGAATACCATGGCGATATCACGATCCTTCGGCTCCACGTCGTTCATTCTCTTTCCGTCAATGTACAGGTCGCCGCCGGAAATGTCCTCCAGTCCCGCTACCATACGCAGAGTCGTAGATTTTCCGCAGCCGGACGGACCAACGAAAATGATAAATTCCTTGTCGCCAATCTCCAGGTTGAAATCCTTTACAGCCTCGAAGCCGTTAGGATACTTCTTACAGATGTGTTCTAATTTAACTGTAGACATATGGGTTCTCCTTTTCTATCAATAATGTTCAGCATTCAGATGCATTCAGTATATAAAACTTCTGCTGGATTTTCCACGGCACACCGCACAAAATACAGACAAATTTTTCGTTATAATGACGAATCGGCTGTGAGATCCTTCACGCTCTCCCGGATCATCAATTTAGCCGGAAGCGTCACCTGGACAGGCAGCTCCCGCTTCGTCAGAATCCGGTCGCTTAACAGATCCACCGCTCTCTCCCCCATAAAATCCATGTACAGACGCATGGTGGTAAGCGGAGGAACCATATATTTCGCTGTGGGAATATCGTTAAAGCCCACAATGCTGAAGTCCTCCGGGCACCTCTTTCCGGCCCGGCTGATGGCATTTAAACAGCCCACTGCCAGCGAATCATTGGCCACAAAAACTGCCGTCGGAGGCTCGGGAAGAGCCATCAGCTCGTTCATCAGCCGAAAGCCCATGCGGGAAGTAAAAGCTCCAATCCGCTCGTAGCTGACGCCCTCCTCTTTTTTCTCCTCCATAAATGCCCGGTACTCCAGCGTCCTCTTGTCCGTCTCCGCAAATGTTCCAGGCCCTTCCATATCGTTTCCGCCGATAAAGCCAATTCGTCTGTGCCCCTTCTCCCACAGGTAATCGAGAATCCGCCTGGTCTCCCTGCGCAGGTCAAACACAATGGAATCATATTTGTCGTAATTGGGATTGCTGTCCACAAAAATGGTGGGCCGTTCCAGCTCGTCGATCCGTTTCAGCTCCTCCGTTCCGAAGGTTCCCAGACAGATGACTCCATCCATGCCTGACACCCGGAATTCGTCCTTTTCTGAAATGCTGACAAGCCTGTATCCAAGCTCTGCAGCCCGTCTTTCTATGGCAATCCGCACGGAAAGGTAGTAAGGATCCTCTACCTCTCCTTCCAGTGAATAATAGTTGATCAGGAGAAGAGAGAGCCTGCGTTTCCTCTTCTTCTGTTTTTTTCCCCTGTATTCCAATTCCTCTGCGATCTCAAATATTCGTTTTTTCGTCGCCGCATTTACGCTCAGAGTTTCATCGTAATTCAACACCCTTGACACTGTGCTGATAGAAACCTGCGCCCTCTCTGCTATGTCCCTGATCGTCGCCATATATGCTTCTTCCTATTCTTTCTATATTTAAATGCCTGATTAACAGAAGACAGTAAACGCCCGTTCCTCTGCTTTCTCCCTCTCTGTGAAAGAAAGGGCGAAGCTCATGGCAAAGTCTTCAATTCTCACCTTGCGCTCCTCTGTCTGCTCCTGACCGCAGGAGTTGCTTCCAAGACCAGAATGTTTCCAGTCAAGATTCAGGACAATATCATCCTGTTTTTTAATTTCGCATGGATGAGCCGCACTTCTGAGCGCCTCTGTGGTGTAGTCGTGAACATTCATTCCGACTCCGCCTCTGGAGGTAATGAGAAGTCCTTCTTTCTCATCTGTTAAGGAAACCCAGCGCACGTTCTCCCTGTGGCCGTTTTCCTGCGGCATCACATAGTCTGTGTGCATTCCGTCCACATCTGTCTCATAGACGCCCATCACTGCCGCCTGTCTGGAATCGCAGTAATTTTCTCCCGGTCCCATACCGTACCAGGCCACCTGGCGGAACGCTCCATTTACGTTCATCTCCACACCGATTCTCGGAAGGAACTCCGGCTCGAACTCCGGATTGCGGATGGCTGTACCATGAAGCTCTGTCTCCATGCTTCCGTCTCCATAGATCGTGTATACATAGGCCAGCTTAAAGCCCCAGGCCTGATTGTAGCAGCCAAAATGCTTCTGGATATAAACCTGAGCCTTATTCTGTCCGCTGCTGACAGTCATATACTCCAGCTCCTCCATTCCTCTGGAAATAAAGTAATTGTTCTTCCAGTCATTGACCTTGTACATGTCGTTGTCAATATCAGCCCGATCCACGGTAAGCACAGGACCTCTCTTAACAAGCTCCTGGCCGCCCTTCTTCATAGAAGACAGCACGCCGTGAACCTTGTCAAATGAGTATACCACATCCTGGCAGGAAATGGAAACCTCTGTAGCTGTCTCTGAAACAGATACCGGCAGCTCTTCGCGTTTCACGCTGACCGTCTTCTTCTCAGGCAGCGGGAACTGATAATGTCCCAGCTCATGGCCGGCCGGAGCCCAGGCAGTCTCCTTCTTCTCCCTGACAGAGATATTTAAATAGTAATCTCTGTTGTCCTTCCAGTCCACCGCGCTGTGAGGAATCGTGAGAATCTCCTCCACGCCCGGCTCTGTGTGCAGAGAATCGATGGTAAAGGTTTCAAACGTCTCTTTTCCGTCTGTCACAGCGCACTCCAGGTAAATTCCATCCAGAGTCTTAAAATCATAGTAATTCTTAACAGCAAACAGATCTCCTGTCTCTCCCAGGCGCTCCATCCATACCGGACAGATGACCTGCTTGTACTCCACAAGGCCTGGAGACGGAGTTCTGTCTGGCATAAGAAGTCCGTCGATGCAGAAGTTTCCGTTTGTAGGGAAGTCTCCGTAGTTGCCGCCATATTTATAGGTAACGGTTCCGTTCTCGTCTGTCGTCTTAATGCCGTGGTCATACCACTCCCAGATAAATCCGCCCTGAAGACGGTCATAGGTGCGGTAAAGCTTCTGGTAATCTGCCAGACATCCCGGTCCATTTCCCATGGCGTGGCTGTACTCGCAGTGGATGTGGGGACGGTTGTGCTTCATCTTCGTCTCGCCAATCTCCTTTAAGCCTTTGAGTCTGGAGTACATGGTAGAATACACGTCTGTGATCTCAGCCTCGAAATCCCCCTCATAGTGGATCAGACGGGAACTGTCCATAGCCCGGACGGCCTCAGCCTCCTTCTTAAAGTTCACGCCGAAGCAGGACTCGTTGCCCAGTGACCACATGATGATGGATGGATGGTTGTAATCTCTCTCCACCATGCGGACCGCTCTGTCCACATAAGCGTTTTCCCAGGACGGATCGTCTGTAATCATATCGTATACGTGAGCCCACTCAAAGCCGTGGCACTCCAGATCCGCCTCGTCGATCACGTACATTCCGTACTCGTCGCAGAAATCATAGATGGCCTCAATAGACGGATAGTGGGAGAAACGGATGGCGTTGATATTGTGCTGCTTCATCAGAAGCACGTCCTGTCTCATCACTTCCAGAGCCACCGTTCTGCCGCCTTCCGGAGAATAGTCGTGGTGGTTTACGCCGTTAATCAGCACAGCCTTGCCGTTGACTGTAAATACGTTTCCCTTTACCTCCACTCTTCTGAAGCCCAGGCGGCAGCTTACCTGATGGGAAACGGCCCCGTTCTGCTCCATGGATAACGTAAGGGTATAGAGGTAAGGCGTCTCCGCTGTCCATGTGCGGACAGACTCCAGCCGGGCAGAGATGGATGCGCTCTCGCCTGCCTCAGCCTCTCCAGACGCTGCTGTCACTCCCTCGGCATCCGCAAGAACCCACTTTAAGGTTCCCTCTCCCGCCAGACGGATCTGCGCGTCAAACAGTCCTGTCGTGTAGGAATCGTCCAGATCGGCGTGAATCCGGCAGTCCTCGATTCTGGCCTTCGGCGCGCTGATCAGAGATACGTTTCTGTAGATTCCGCTGAACCACCACATATCCTGATCCTCTAAATAAGTTCCGTCAGACCACTTGTAAACGCGGACGGTCACCTGATTTTCTCCCTTATTAATATAGGAAGAGATATCAAACTCTGCCGGGAGGCGGGAAACCTTGCTGAAGCCTGCGTGCTCTCCGTTCACCCACACATCGTAGGCGCTGTCCACTCCCTCAAACCGGAGAATGGTGTCGTTCTCCATCCAGCTCTCCGGAATCTCAAAGCTTCTTTTATAAATTCCCGTGGGATTTTCTGTAGGCACATAAGGCGGATTTAAAGGAAACAGATACAGCACGTCTGTGTAGTGCATATGATCGTAGCCCTTTAACTGCCAGCAGGACGGAACCTCGATGGTATCCCATCCGGCAGTGTCATAATCCCTCTTCTCAAACCCCTCCGGGCTGTACTCCGGCGCCGTCAGGTATTTAAAAGTCCAGTCGCCATTTAATGAAACCTGCTCCGCGGAGTTGGTGAAGAAGGACGTGCGTCCCGGCCTGCGGTTGATTCCCGTTAAGGTCTGATCCTCCCACCGTTTTTTTGCTCTCATCTGCATAACATTCATACCTCCCGTTTTTACTTGTACACTGTGCTGGTTTTCTAAATTAATTATATCTATTTTTTTAGTAAAAGTCAAATAGTTTACTTGATATTTTTACTGTTCTTTTTACTAAAACCTATTGACTTTTTATATTAAAAGGCTTATTATTTAATTACTTTTAGTGATTTTACCCAAATTACGACGCCGCGTTATCGGCGTTTCCGCTGGAAGGTGGGTAAATAGTTCCAATATTATTAGGAGGTAAACGTATGAAGAAAACAAAACTGTTTGTATCCGCAGCAGCTATCTCTATGGTTGCAGCACTTTCCCTCACAGGCTGTGGCGGCGGCGGAGACAAGAAAGAAGCAGAGAGCGACAACACTATCACCGTATGGGCCTGGGACGTTGCTTTAAAACAGCTTCAGGCTTCCGCTGAGAAGTTTAAGGAGACTCATCCTGACGTAGAGTTCCAGTTCGAGGAGATGGGAACCGAGCAGATTTACACAAAGCTGGCTACCACTCTTAACACAGGAAAGGGACTTGCCGACGTAATCCTTCTGGAAGGCGAGCAGGTAAGCGGCTACGCTTCCAAGTATCCGGATGGCTTCGCAGATCTGAGCGATATTGTAAATAAGGACGACTATCTCCCTGTTAAGATGGGCGAGGTTACTGTAAACGATAAGGTGGTAGGCTTCCCCTGGGATGCAGGCCCAGTGGCTCTCTTCTACCGCACCGACTACTTTGAGCAGGCCGGAGTAAACCCGGAAGATATCAAGACATGGGACGACTTCATCGAGGCAGGAAAAAAAGTAACAGCCACCTGCAAGACTCCTTCTGGAGAGCCGGTTAAGATGCTTCCTATCGCTCCGAACGGATCCAACTTCTGGAAGCTGCTTCTGACAGAGAAGGGCGCAGGCTACTTCGACGCAGAGGGCAACACAGCCGTTAACTCTCCTGAGGCTCTCGAGTGCATGGAGATGGCCAAGAAGATCTACGACGCAGATATCGCGTTAAACTACACAGACTGGGCTGAGTACGAGGGCGTTGTTGTAAACCAGAGCGTCGCTACTATCCCTGAGGCTGTATGGATGATCGGAACCATCAAGGACAAGGGACCGGATCAGTCCGGCAAGTGGGGCGTTATGAGCCTTCCTGTATTCCCTGGAGACGAGCCTTCCGGTTCTACTAACGGCGGATCCGATATCGTAATCCCGGCTGCCTCCGCTAATGTAGATATTGCCAAGGAATTCGTACAGTTTGCCATGACAGACGTAGATTTACAGGCTGACGGCTTTGTAAACTATGGATTATTCCCGTCCTACATCCCGGCTTACGACGCAGAGGTATTCACAGAGCCAGACGAGTTCTTCGGCGGACAGAAGATTTATGAGACCTTCATCGAGCTGGGCAAGAAGGTTCCAGCTGTCAACTACACAGAGAACTACAACGAGGCCATGAAAGCTGCCGGCTCTGCCTGCGCTAAGGTTTACCTGGAAGGCCAGGATCCGAAGACCGTTCTCGAGGATCTTGAGAAGGATTTAGTTTCTAAGTTCGGAAAATAACCTCTCCATCCAGAACAACAGGAGGCTGACATGAAAACACGTAAAAAAGCAAAGTTTTTCCCTTACGGAATGATGATGCCCACCATCGTTATATTCGGGCTCTTTATGATTTATCCGGTGGTTTACTCCTTCTATTTAAGCTTTATGGAGTTCTCCGGAGGAACCTATACGTTCGTGGGACTGCAGAACTACATTGAACTTTTCAAGGATCCTGTATTCTACAAGGCTCTGTTCAATACGTTCTTCTACCTGATTATACAGGTTCCGGTTATGATCGGCCTTGCGCTTCTGCTCGCTGTGCTCATCGAGCAGAAGTTTATCCGGGGACGGGGATTTTTCAGAATGGCCACATTCCTCCCCACCATTACATCTCTGGTTGCCTACGCGCTGGTGTTTAAGGTACTGTTTAACACTGATCACGGCTTAATCAACTACATCGTTGAGTTTTTCGGCGGCGAGAAGATTCAATGGGTATACTCCGCATGGCCGGCAAGGGCGTCCATCATTATCTCCATTACCTGGAGATGGGTTGGCTACAACATGATTATCATCCTGGCAGGCATTCAGGCAATCCCTACCGAGATGTACGAATCTGCTTCTCTGGACGGAGCGAACTTCTGGCAGCAGCTCAGATACATTACGATTCCAGCCATCAAGCCGATTCTTCTGTTTACAACCATTACTTCTACTATCGGTACGCTTCAGCTCTTCGACGAGCCGTACATCCTGACTCAGGGCGGACCGAACTATGCAACTATTACTCTGGGAGAATATCTCTATGATAACGGCTTCAAGTTCCTGAAATTCGGCTTTGCTTCCGCTTTGGGATACGTGATGGTTATTATCATCGGAATATTATCCTACATTCAGTTCAGAATGAATAAGGAGGATTGACATGCTTAAAAAAATCGGAGTATACGCATTTTTAATACTGGCGGCTTTCCTCTCCTTATTTCCATTCTATTTCATGTTTGTCAGCGGAACAAACACGAATGCGGAAATCCTGGCCGCCCCGCCGAAACTGCTGCCGGGCTCCATGCTTTCCCACAACTTTTCCATTCTCGTGGAAAAAATGGATATTTTCAGGGTTGCTTTCAACACGCTGTTTATCTCTGTCGTGTTCACAGTGCTGGCCCTGATGCTCTATTCCGCTGCCGGATACGTGCTTGCCAAGTTTGATTTCAAGGGAAAAGGCCTGATTTTCAGCTTCATCATGGTTTCCATGATGATCCCGCCTCAGGTTATGTACGTTCCGTTATTCCAGCTGTTTGTAGCCACAGGTATGACAAATACCTACACAGCTGTTATTCTGCCCGCTCTGGCCAATGCCTTCGGTATTTTCCTGATGCGCCAGAATATGATGAACTTCCCCACTGCCCTTGTGGAGGCGGCCAGAATCGACGGATACAGCGAGTTCGGCATCTTCTGCCGGATTGTGCTTCCTAATGTAAAGCCAGCCTTAAGCGCCCTGGTTATCTACATGTTCACCAGCATGTGGAACAACTTCATGTGGCCGTTAATCGTCCTGGAGACAAAGGATATGTACAACTTCCCGGTTGCCCTGGCTGTTCTGGACGGAAATCCGACCAACAAGGACTTTGCAGTGATTCTTCTGGCTACCGCTATCGCTACTCTTCCGATTCTGATTATCTTCATGGTATTCCAGAAGCAGTTCGTAGCAGGCGTTATGGGAGGCGCTGTTAAAGAGTAAATCTTTCAGAAACTTTCAAAAGAGATGTGTATTTTCTAAATTAAGACAAGCCCCCGGGCGGCCGGTTCATTCATACCGGCTGCCTGAGGGCTTGCTTTATTATTACTTTTCCATTTTCATTCTCTATTTATTAAAGCTCAAACTCCTCCAGAATGCCTGCCACCAGTCCGATGCAGCCTTCCACGTCTCTCTCGTCTGCCACCTCGGCCGGAGAATGCATATAGCGAAGCGGAATCGATACCAGAATGACAGGAGTGCCTCCGTTCTCGAAATGAATCTTGTCTGCGTCTGTGCAGGTCAGGCGGCTGGCTGTCTCGTACTGAACCGGAATGCCCCGTCTGGCGGCAATTTTCTCCGCCTGGCGGTTCAGCTGAGACGGAATCAGCGGGCTGTTGCAGAGCACAGGACCGGCTCCCAGCTTCACTTCTCCCGCTTCCTTCACAGAATATCCGTAAGGGTAATCGGTACAGTAGGTCACGTCCACTACCACAGCCAAATCCGGCTTTACAGTTCCAGCCGTAAAGTACGCGCCGTTTTTCGTAGTCTCCTCTCCCGCTGTAGCCGCGCAGTAGACTCCCCGCTTCGTTCCGACCTCCTTCACTCTCTTAAAGGCCTCCATAATGATATAGACGCCCAGTCGGTCGTCCAGGGCCCTTCCTGCAAATCTGCCTCCGGAAAGCTTCTCAAAACCGCAGTCAAAGGTAACGGTGGAGCCTGGCTTTACAAGGCTTAACGCCTCCTCCTTGGAATCGGCTCCGATATCAATTACCAGATCCGTTACCTCCATCTTCTCTTTTCTGCACAAAGCTCTGGATCCGTTTACAACGCCCTTCACCATGCCGTGCTCTGTATGGATCTGAACCTTATGGCCAGGGTAAGTCTGGGGAATCACTCCGCCTCTGTCAATAGCGTAAAGGTATCCATGCTCATCCGCACAGGTTACCACAAGACCAATCTCGTCTAAGTGGGCTGTAGCCAGAATTTTCGTCTCTGCCTGCGGATTCAGCACTGCCACCGTATCGTCCAGAATATCTGTGAATACTTGGTCTGCAAAGGGCTCCATCTCCTCCTTCACGATCTGGCTTCCCTGTGCAATCTCCCCCGAAACTGTCACAGCATCCAAAAGTCTGTTTAAAAATACTTCATGTTCCATGTAGGTCCTCCTCCTGTCTTTCATCTTACCTTTAGATCTTATCTTTCCCGGCCTGGAATGTCAATAGAATACAGCGCTTTATCTTTTCATCTACTGCTTTTTATGATAAACTATTCATAATTCTATTTATTTTCACACTAAAGGAGGAATTATCCATGACACCATCCAATGTGTATTTCACTACCTTTCGGACTTCATTTCGCGAAAATCTGCTTCAGAAGCTGGAACGTCTGATTAAAAAAGCCGGACTCTTTGAGCAGGTTGACTTCCAGAACAAATATGCTGCCATTAAAATCCATTTCGGCGAGCCGGGAAACCTGGCCTACCTGCGCCCCAACTATTCAAAGGTGCTGGCAGATCTGATTAAAGAACACGGCGGAAAGCCTTTTTTAACTGACTGTAATACCCTCTATGTGGGAGGCCGCAAAAATGCCCTGGATCACCTGGATTGTTCCAGCTTCAACGGCTACACCCCCGTCACTACAGCCTGCCATATTTTAATTGCCGATGGCTTAAAGGGAACAGACGAAGCTCTTGTGCCGGTAGACGGAGAGTATGTGAAGGAAGCCAAAATCGGGCAGGCCATCATGGACGCCGACATTTTTATCTCCCTGAACCACTTTAAGGGCCACGAATCTACCGGTTTCGGAGGCGCGATCAAAAATATCGGAATGGGCTGCGGCTCCCGCGCCGGAAAAATGGAGATGCACAACGCTACCAGCCCCTTTATTCTTCAGGACAAGTGTATCGGCTGCCATGCCTGCGAGAGAAACTGCGCCCACGGAGCCATTTCCTTCCAGGAAAAGAAGGCTTTCATCGACGAGAACAGATGCGTGGGCTGCGGACGCTGCATCGGCGTCTGTCCTGTGGACGCTGTGGCAAATCACTGCGACGAATCCAACGATATCCTGAACAGGAAAATCGCAGAGTACACTCTGGCAGTGTTAAAGGATCGCCCCCATTTCCACATCAGCCTCGTGGTGGACGTATCTCCTTACTGCGACTGCCACGCAGAAAACGACGTGCCCATCGTCCCCAACGTAGGCATGTTCGCCTCCTTTGATCCGGTGGCTCTGGATATGGCCTGCGCCGATGCGGTCAACCGCCAGCCGGTAATGGCAGGCAGCGTTTTAAGCGAGAGGGAACACTGCCACCACGATCACTTTACAGACGTTCACCCGGAGACCAACTGGATGGTTGCTCTGGAGCACGCTGAAAAGCTGGGAATCGGAACCAGAGAGTACAATCTGATTACCATTTAAAAGCATTGAAAAAGAGCAGACGATTTCGCGCTCCCCCCAGGACCGCTGCAAATCCTCTGCTCTTTTCGTATACCGGAATCTTCGTTTATTTCTTTTTTTCTCCCATCTTCACCCGCATCCAGGCCGGCTGGTAAAACAGTTCTCTGGCGTTCCCTATGTATCTTCTTCACCAGACTCCCCATCTCCAGCCTGAGCCGCTCGTCAGGCCGGAAAAAGGCTCGTCCAGCAGAAGAATCTCCACCCAGCCTGCAAAAGCGTAAAAGAGATGCCTTCCAAAGCCAGTAAACGGCGGAACGCATCTCTTTTCGCTGCATCCTGCAGCATACTTATTCTTTTACCTTGTAAGCTTCCTTTACAGTTCTTAAAAACCGCTTCGCAGACTTTGAGAGCTGATAGTTTTTATTATAAACCACATTGATATCGCGGCCGGAACGCTCGCTGGGAATAGGAAATGCCAAAAGCTTTCCATCCTCCACCTCTTCCCTGACAGCCAGATTCGACAAAATGGAAATTCCAAGCCCCTGAATCACAGATTTCTTGATGGTCTCCTGGTTTCCAATACTGGCCATAATATTCAGCTGCTGGGGCAGGATCCCCAGCTCGGCGAGCTGGCGTTCCGCTTCCTTTCTGGTTCCAGAGCCTTCCTCTCTCATCAGCATCGCTTCCTGGCAAATCCAGGAAATATCGCCGGACGTTCGGTCTATCGCCTGGTAGCGTCCGTTGTTCGGCGCAATAATCACCATCTCATCCCTGTAAAAAGGAATATATCTGCAGTGTTTTTTTTCCAGAACGGTTCCTGTAAAGCCGATATCTGCCTTGTGCTCTGACACCTGCTCCACCACCTGGGCGCTGTCCATCTCCCGAATCCGCAGCTGCTCTCCCGGATATTTTTCGTTAAATTTTGCCAGCAGCTCAGGCAGAAGATACTGAGCCGGTACCGTAGACGCGGCAATGGCAATACACTGCTTTTCTTCTGTCTTCCGGTGTCCGAACTCCTCCTCAATTTTGTACTGAAGATCCGCCATCTGTCTGGCATAAAAATACAGGCGCTGCCCCTCTTCCGTCAGACAGACTTCCTTCGTATTTCTCACAAACAGCCGGATATCCAGCTCCTTCTCCAGCGCCAGAATATGAGCGCTGACTGTGGGCTGAGTCAGAAACAGACGTTTCGCAGCTTTAGAGAAGCTGCCGGACTCGGCCACCTCCACAAAGGCCTCTAACTGTTTTAAATTCATCCGTATGGTATCCTTTCAACTATCCCCCTGATGTCCATCCCATAACAATACGGATTTCTTCTATTTATTATTTCAATAACCGAATCAGCTTATCGCTCTCAGGAGCCACGCTTCCAATCACAGAGACGGCCGTATCAATACCAGAGGCTTTAAGCTCAGAAAGAAGCGTGCCTAAGTCCTCCTTGGCCACGCTTAAAAGAAGACCGCCGGAAGTCTGCGGATCGTACAGCAGATCCAGATAGAATTCTTCAATTCCCTGTGCCTCTACTTTTCCAACGGAATATCCTCTGTTTTTATAGGTTCCAGCCGGGACAAGGCCCATTTTGGCATACTCCACCGCATCCTGGAAGTAAGCGATATCATTGACCTTCAGCTCAAAGGTAACGCCGCTGGCAGAAGCCATCTCCACACAGTGTCCCAGAAGTCCAAATCCGGTAATATCTGTGCAGGCAGAAATACGGCAGCGATCCGCAGCCCTCTTTGCCTTCTGATTCAGAGAAGCCATAACTGTCTGAGCCTCCTGAATTGCAGAAGCAGAAGCCATCTCAGCCTTAATTGCCGTGTTGACAACACCGCTTCCAATCTGCTTTGTCAGTACCAGCACGTCCCCTGGCCTGCAGCCGTAGTTCTTAAAAATCTTCTGAGGATGTACAAAACCGGATACACAGAGACCATACTTCGGCTCGTCGTCCTGGACAGAGTGACCTCCAACCAGAACAGCGCCGGCCTCCTTCACCTTATCGGCTCCGCCAGCCAGGATATCTCCCAGAATCCCCGGATCCAGACAGTTTGGAAATCCCACGATGTTGAGCGCAACTGCCGGCTCTCCGCCCATGGCCCACACGTCGCTCAGCGAGTTGGCCGCTGCAATCTGCCCAAACATATACGGATCGTCCACAATCGGGGTGAAAAAATCCACGGTCTGAATCATGGCAATTTCATCAGTTATCTTATAAATAGCCGCATCGTCGGATGTCTCAATTCCAACTAACAGGTTATCATCATGAAATTTCGGCAGCTTGCCCAGAACCTGGGCAAGGGTCTCAGGACCTATTTTAGCCGCTCATCCAGATGTCTTGCTAAGCGTTGTAAGCCTTACGTTCTGCTTCATAGACAATCCCCCCCTCCTTCGCATCTTTCTGTAAAATAAATAAAAAAAATCAAGGGGAAGGTCTAAGACGAACCCCTTGATTTCATGTGCATTTTAATTAGTCCTCAACCTTGATGATCTCTTTCTTGTTGTAAGAACCGCAAGCCTTGCAAACTCTATGAGGCATCATTAAAGCGCCGCACTTGCTGCACTTTACTAAGTTTGGAGCACTCATCTTCCAGTTAGCTCTACGGCTGTCTCTTCTTGCTTTGGAAGATTTATTCTTTGGACAGATAGACATGGTTACACCTCCTTAAATTGTTTGTAGATATCCTGGATAACTGCCATCCGTGGATCGAGCGACGTTCGGTCGCAGGTACAAGTCCCATAATTGAGATTCGTTCCACATCTATTGCAAATCCCCTTACAATCTTCTCTGCAAAGGACTTTCATAGGCAAACCAATCAGAATCTCACTTAATGCTAACTGGTCTACATCCAGATTATAACCGCTTAAATAAGGTTGTTCATCCAAATCTTCTGCCTGCCCGGCCTCTGGTTTATCCGTCTCCAGCTCCCTGTCAAGCGTGAGCTCACAGACATAGGCTACCGGTTCCAGACATCTGGAGCATGGAATTTCGACAGTCACCTTCGTGCTGCCTTCCAGGAAATACTTCCTGTCTCCTGTGTTTGTTACTGTCAGCTGAAAAGGCTCTGCGGACACAATCTTGTAATCCTCTCCCCCTATGCTGACCTCCGTCAGTCCGATTTCTGCGTCATAAACCTTTTTCTTGCCTTCGCAGGTAAAAAGTTCAGATAAATTAATCAGCATATTAATCTCCTAATACGCACTATGCTATTATACATAGGCCCTCGTTTTTTGTCAATGGTTAATTTGCAGATTATCTTACTGAACGGATTATTTTACTAAAGCCAGTGTCTCTCTTGCAATAGCCAGCTCCTCGTTTGTCGGAACAACTAAGAGTTTAACCTTTGACTCTGGAGTAGAGATGATTCTCTCCTCGCCTCTGCACTTGTTTAACTCCTCATCGATCTCTGCGCCTAAGTAGGTAAGGTTCTTGCATACCTTGCTTCTGCAGCTGATATCATTCTCTCCGATACCTGCTGTAAATACGATGGCATCAACGCCATTCATAGCTGCTGCATATGCTCCGATGTATTTAACAACTCTGTAAGCGAAGATGTCGAGAGCTGCCTGTGCCTTTTCATCACCCTTAGCCGCTGCATCCTCCAGGTCACGTCCATCGCTGGATACGCAGGAAATTCCTAACAGACCAGATTTCTTATTTAAAACTGTCATCATCTCATCCAGTGTCTTGCCCTCTTTCTTGGCAACAAACTCGATGATAGCCGGATCGATATCTCCGGAACGTGTTCCCATTACAAGTCCCTCAAGAGGAGTAAGACCCATGCTGGTATCAACGGATTTTCCGTTCATAACAGCGGAAAGGCTTGCGCCGTTTCCTAAGTGGCATACGATAATCTTGCAGTCCTCATATGGCTTTCCGATAATCTCAGCTGTTCTCTTGGAAACAAAGCTGTGGCTTGTTCCGTGGAAGCCGTATCTTCTTACCTTGTAGTTCTCGTAGTACTCGTATGGAAGACCGTAAAGGTATGCTGTCTTCGGCATTGTCTGATGGAATGCTGTATCAAATACTGCTACCATCGGCACGTTCGGCATCAGCTCCTGGCATGCGCGCACGCCGATGAGGTTGGCCGGATTGTGAAGAGGAGCCAGATCGCTGCACTCTTCGATTGCCTTGATTGTCTCTGCAGTTAAAACAGTGGAAGCTGTGAACTTCTCGCCCCCGTGTACGATGCGGTGGCCTACAGCTCCAACCTCAGATAAGCTCTTGATTACGCCTGTCTTCTCATTTGTCAGGGCCTCAAGTACGAACTTGATAGCCTCTGTGTGAGTCGGCATAGCCTTCTCGCTCTTCTCCTTCTCTCCGTCAGCCGGCTGATAGGTAAGAATTCCATCGATTCCGATTCTCTCGCAGAGTCCCTTTGCCAGTACGTCCTCTGTCTCAGAGTTAATCAGCTGATACTTTAAAGAGGAGCTTCCACAGTTAATAACTAAAATATTCATGTCTCCTAACCCTTTCCTTTATATACATTCTTTTTATTTTTGCTTTATGACATCTGAGCCTGTACAGCTGTCAGAGCAACTACACCTACAATATCCTCAGCGGAGCAGCCACGGGATAAATCGTTGACCGGTCTGGAAATACCCTGAAGCATCGGGCCGTAAGCCTCTGCCTTAGCCAGTCTCTGAACCAGCTTGTAGCCGATGTTTCCGCAGTCCAGATTCGGGAAAATCAGAACGTTTGCATGACCTGCAACCGGGCTTCCCTTAGCCTTGGATTTAGCAACCTCAGGAACAAGAGCAGCGTCTAACTGAAGCTCTCCGTCCAGATCAAGCTGCGGATACTTCTCGTGTGCAATCTCAACTGCCTTTGTAACCTTATCAACCAGCGCATGCTTTGCACTTCCCTTTGTGGAGTGGGACAGCATGGCAATAATCGGCTTCTCTCCTACCAGAGCGCGGAAGCTCTTAGCACTGGAATCAGCGATAGCAGCTAACTCCTCAGAGTTCGGATCCTGATTCAGACCACAGTCTGCGAATAAGAAAGTGCCATTAGAACCATACTCGCAGTTCGGAACGTCCATAATAAAGAAGCCGGAAACAAGCTCTGTTCCAGGAGCAGTCTTTAAAATCTGAAGAGCAGGTCTTAAAGTATCTGCAGTCGCATGGCATGCTCCTGCAACGAGACCGTCTGCATCCTTCTCTTTTACCATCATAACGCCGTATGTGATATAATCTGTCTTTAAGAGTTCCTCAGCCTTCTCCTTAGTCATGCCCTTGTGCTTTCTCAGCTCAAACAGAGTCTCTGCATAGTGGTCAAACTTCGGATCTGTATCTGGATCGACTACTTTTAATCCTGTTAAATCAACTTCCAGCCAGCCGGCACCATCCATGATCTTCTCTTCCTTGCCTACCATGATCAGATCAGCCGTGCCCTCCTGAAGAATCTGAGCAGCTGCAATCAATGTTCTTTTATCTTTACTCTCAGGTAAAACGATTGTCTGCTTGTCCTGTTTTGCCTTTGCTTTCATTAAATCAATAAATGCCATGGTTAAAAAACCCCTTTCATAGAGATAAATGTATTTTCTGCTAACATTATATACCACCTGTTTATTGTATACAAGAGATAATTGTCGATTTTTTATTAAATATTTTTTTAACAGGCTTGTTTCTTTTTTAACCTGTCGTTTCATTCCTCCCTTGCCCTTTTCGTTTCTTCTATATATAATGATGACAGTCCGGCCTCTCCGTTCAGAGCCTTGGCCTGCGCGTGCCCGGGCCGGAATCATTCAGGAACTTCAGAAAGGCGGAAGCAGCTATGCATGTAACAGGACTGATCACAGAGTATAATCCATTTCACAACGGCCATTTATTTCATTTAAAGAAGGCAAGGGAAACGGCAGGCGCCGACTATACGGCAGTGGTGATGAGCGGAAGCTTTGTCCAGAGAGGCGCTCCCGCTGTGTTCGACAAGTACAGCCGCACCCGGGCGGCTCTCCTTAGCGGAGCTGACCTTGTGTTTGAGATGCCCGCCCCCTTCTCCACCGCCTCAGCCAGAGAATTCGCCTCCTATGCTGTGGCGCTCTTTACCGCTCTGGGAGCCGTGGACTCCATCTGTTTTGGCAGCGAATGTGGGGAAATTGAACCGATTCTGCGCGCGGCACGTCTCTTAAATGAGGAATCAGAACCCTTTAAAAAACGGCTGCAGGATTTTCTGAAGGAAGGAAAAACCTTCCCCGAGGCCAGAAGCGCCGCCCTGGCAGAAGAGGGCGCGGAGGAGGCGAAGCTTCTCTCCTCCCCCAACAATATTTTAGGGGTGGAATACTGCCAGGCTGTTCTGCGCCAGCGCAGTCCTCTCTCCTGCTTTACGATTAAAAGAGAGGGAAACGGCTATCACGATCCTTCCCTAAACGGCGCGCTGGGATCTGCCCTGGCTGTCCGCCAGGCTCTCCAGAGCGGAACGGATGTCCAGGCTCTGCGTTTTCTCCTTCCCGATCCCTCCTTTGACTCCGTCTGCCGCAGTATTCCCGTCTTCTTAGACGATTTTTCCGGGCTTCTGAATTACCGCCTCCTGACTGAGCAGGAGCCAGAACGCTATGCGGAAATACGGCCTGAGCTGGCGGCGAGAATCAAAAAGCTGGCCCCGGGCTTCGCTTCCTTTGACCAGCGGATCAAGGAGCTGAAAAGCCGCCAGCTCACCTACACAGGCGTCAGCCGCGGGCTGATCCACCTGATCCTTGGAATTGAGCAAAGGCAGATGGATCTCTTTAAAGAGGCAGGCTTCGCCCCCTACGCCAGAATTCTGGGCTTTCGAAAAAGCGCAGCCCCTCTTCTGCGGCGGATTAAGGAAAATTCCTCCATCCCAGTCATCAGCAAACTGGCCGGAGCCGAAAAAAGACTGGATCCTGCAGGTGCCGCCATGCTGGCCTGCGAAATCCAGTCTTCCCATCTCTATCAGAACGTCCGGTGTGAAAAAGCTGCCTCAGGAGCGTTCCCCGGCAGAACCGCCGTCTTCCAAAACGAGTACACTCAGCCTGTTTTAATCCTAGACCAGGAGACTTCCCTGCTCCTTTAAAAGCCTTAAAAGTGTCGGCTCTGCGTGAAGCTCCTCTATCAGCTCTGAAAGCCCCTGCTGCTTCTGGGGCTTTCCCTGGCGGACTGCCCGGATCAGAATATTTTTCGGCGTGTGCTCCATGTCGATAAATTCCAGGATCTGGGTTCTGTAGCCGGCCTCCTCCAGAAGGCCGGCCCGGACAGCGTCTGTTAAAAGCGCAGACATTCTCTCCTTAATCAGCCCATACTTGAGGGCCGGAGCCAGCAGGCTGCTCTCAATCTGCCCGTTCAGCTCGTGCTGGCAGCAGGGAACTGACAGAATCACTTTCGCTCCCCAGCGGACTGCCTTGGCCAGAGCATAGTCGGTGGCAGTATCGCAGGCGTGGAGAGTCACCACCATGTCCACCTGATCCGTGCCCTCATAATCTGCGATATCCCCGTGAAGGAACGTCAGATTTTCAAATTCAAACTTCTCCGCCAGCTTATTGCAGAGGGCAATCACATCCTTTTTCAGATCCAGACCTGTAATTCGGATGGGATATCCCTTCACTTCCTTTAAATAGTAATACATGGCGAAAGTCAGGTAGGATTTTCCGCATCCGAAGTCTATGATCTTGGTCTCCTTCGAGCGGTCCAGCCGTGGCAGGATATCTTCCACAAATTCCAGGAAACGGTTAATCTGACGGAATTTATCGTACTTGGCTTTGACCACCGCCCCATCCTTTGTCATAACTCCCAGATCCACCAGGAAGGGAACCGGCGTCCCTTCCGGCAGCACATAATGTTTGGCGCGGTTGTGGCGGCTCAGCCTGGCCAGATCCTCCGGGCTGATATCCGCCGCCTTCGTTCTGCCTGTCTGCCCCGCCTTTTCCGCCTTCTTATCCGGCACCGCTAAAACGACCTTTTTCTTTATCTTAACAGTCACTGTTCCCTTTTTTCCCACCAGAATCGTCCCGCTTCCAAGAAGGGAGAAAATCTCGCCGTTCCGGTAGAGTTTGGAAAGCTGATCTTTCAGGTACTCTGCCGCCTCCCTGGCGCTCATATTTTTATGGAAGGCCTGCTTCTCTGTAAATTCCTCTGCCTGAAATTTAAGCCTGCCCTGGAGAATCAGGGGACGGAGAATCAATTTGACATACCCGTCCCTGGTTCTGGGATTGCTTAAAATAATCCGATCCAGCTTCTCATTGAGAAAAAAAGCGAACGTCTCATCCAGCTTATGTCCCTGTTCCATCTTATCTCACCTTTGCCTAGTTCTTGAAGCTGTGGACAGGAGCCGGGATCCGGCCTGTACGGCTGATAAAATCCTCGCACTTAAAGCGGTTCACCGGCATGACGGGAGCGTAGCCTAACAGACCGCCGAATTCTACCGTATCTCCAATCTGCTTGCCGATCACCGGGATCAGGCGGACCGCCGTCGTCTTCTGGTTGATCATGCCAATGGCAGCCTCATCTGCGATGATTCCGGAAATCGTAGCCGCAGAGGTATCTCCCGGTACGGCAATCATGTCAAGTCCTACGGAGCAGACGCAGGTCATGGCCTCCAGCTTCTCAATGGTCAGAGCGCCCAGCGTCACCGCGTCGATCATGCCCTGATCCTCGCTGACTGGGATAAAGGCGCCGCTTAAGCCGCCTACATAGGAGGAGGCCATGATTCCGCCCTTTTTCACCTGATCGTTTAACATGGCAAGAGCTGCCGTCGTTCCAGGCGCGCCCACCCGCTCCAGTCCAATCTCCTCCAGAATCTCAGCCACGCTGTCTCCCACTGCCGGAGTAGGAGCCAGAGAAAGGTCGATAATTCCAAAGGACACTCCCAGACGCTTGGCAGCTTCCTGGGCTACCAGCTGTCCGACTCTTGTGATCTTAAAGGCTGTCTTCTTAATGGTCTCGCACAGTACCTCAAAATTCTCCCCTCTCACCTTCTCCAGAGCCGTCTTCACCACGCCGGGGCCGCTGACTCCGACATTGATGATAGCCTCCGCCTCTGTGACGCCGTGGAAGGCTCCCGCCATAAAGGGGTTGTCGTCCGGCGCGTTGCAGAATACTACCAGCTTGGCGCAGCCCAGGGAATCCTGATCCTTGGTGGCCTTGGCTGTCTCCAGCACCACCTCTCCCATCAGGCGTACCGCGTCCATGTTCAGTCCGCACTTAGTAGATCCCACATTGACGGAGCTGCACACCCGCTCTGTGGAAGCCATAGCCTGCGGAATGGAACGGATCAGAAGCTCGTCCGCTCTTGTCATGCCCTTGGATACCAGCGCGGAATATCCGCCGATAAAGTTGACGCCCACCTCTCTGGCCGCCTGGTCAAGTGTCTTCGCAATGCTGACAAAATCTGCCTCTGTTTTACAGGCGCTGCCGCCCACCAGAGCGATAGGAGTAACGGAAATTCTCTTATTTACAATGGGAACGCCAAACTCGCGTCCAATTGCGTCTCCTGTGGAGACCAGATCTCTGGCGTAGGAGGTGATTTTCCGATAGATCTTTTCATTGAGCTCTTCCACAGTGGAGGCCGCGCAGTCTAAGAGGCTGATTCCCATGGTAATGGTGCGCACATCCAGTTTTTCATTGTCGATCATGTTGTTGGTCTCATTGACCTCCAGCATGTTAATCATCATCGTATTTCTCATGGTTTTGTCTCCTCCTTAGATGCGGTGCATGCTGGTGAAAATTTCTTCTCTCTGGCAGCGGATGGACGCTCCGATTCTCTGGCCCAGCTCGTCCATTTCCTTTGCAATCTCATCAAAGGATTTGGGGGATCTGGCAATATCCACGATCATCATCATATCGAAAATTTCCTTTACAATGGTCTGTGTGATATCCAGGATATTAATGTTGCTCTCTGCCAGATAGGTGCAGATATTTGCCGCCATTCCTACGTCGTTTTTTCCAATTACGCTGATAATAATTCTGCTCATACTCTCTCTTCTCCTTATTTGATTTTTTCATTCTTTTTACTAAATTGTCACAATCTCCGAGACGGCGTCCCGTCTGGCTACCGTAATGGGGAAATCGCTGGAATGGTAGGGCGTGTCGCTCTCTGCTATCTCCAGCTTCACCGTCTCGTAGGCCAGCTCCTCATAGTTGTTTTCCTTGCTCAGATGGCCCAGGAAAATATGCTTTAAGTTATCGTGAAGGACACAGCTTAAAAGCCTTCCTGCATTGTCGTTTGAGAGGTGGCCGTACTCCCCCAGGATCCTCTTTTTCAGGTAGTAGGGGTAAGGGCCGGCCTCCAGCATCTTCACGTCATGGTTTGACTCCAGAAGGATGGCGTCGAGGCCCTGAAGGCGGTCAATGGTGTACTGGGAATAATTTCCCATGTCCGTGGCCACTGCCACCGACTTTTTCCCCTCCTGTACCCGGTAGGCCACCGGATTGGCCGCGTCATGGCTGATTTTAAAGGGCTTGATCTCCAGATCTCCGATGAAAAAATCTACGTCGTGGGCCACAGGGCGCAAAAGCTCTTCCGGATAATCGCCCAGGCTTTTCATGGTTTTGATCTCCTCCAGTGTTTCCCTGGTGCTGTAAATGGGCACTCCGTGCTTTCTGGCCAGAACCCCCAGTCCCTTCACATGATCTGAGTGCTCGTGGGTAATCAGCACCCCATCCAGCTCTGATCCCTTGATGCCTATATCGTTTAATCCCTGTTCGATCCTCTTATTGCTGATTCCCGCATCCACCAGCAGGTGTGTGTGATCGCTTCCTATATAGATACAGTTTCCGCTGCTTCCGCTGGCAATGCTCACCATTCTCATGCTTGTGCTTCCTCTTTCATTTTCTCATTCAGTATGCGTTCCATCTGCTGTCTTACGTCTTCTATCGTCCGGTTGTTGTCAATCACCCGGTCTGCCATGGCCCGGAACTCTTCTTCCGACCTCTGATTTCCCATGATATCCATACATTTTTCCCGGCTGTAACCGCGGCTGGCCATCAGGCGGCTGATCCGGTTCTCCTTCGAGGTATAGACGTACCACACTTCGTCAAACATCCGGTTGTGTTCCTCGTCAAACAGAGCGGCCTCCACTGCCACCAGCTTTTCCGGTGCAGTCCGGATGCCCTCCTCAATCCGTCTCCAGACTGCCGGATGGACGATGGAATTCATGGTTTCAAGGGCGTCCGCGTCCTTAAAAATCAGCTCTGCCATCTTCTGTCTGTCCACACTTTTATCCGGCTTTAAATAGTCTGCCCCAAAGGCTTCCTCAATCCTGCGGCTGGCCTCGCCTCCCGGCGCCATGACCTCATGGGCAATATCGTCGGCCATGAGAAGCTTTGCGCCGAACTCTTCCTTTAAAAGTCTTAAAATCTCGCTCTTTCCGGAACCCACTCCCCCGGTAATTCCTATTACTCTCATCTTATCTCTCCCGCCTCTGCCGCTATTTCGTCTCAAACCAGGAATTTCCCGTCTTCATATCTGATTCCAGAGAAACCTTCAGATCCGCCGCATGCTTCATCTCCTCTGAGAGAACCGTCCTGACTGCGTCGAGCTCTTCTTTCCATGTCTCGATTAGAAGCTCATCGTGCACCTGAAGGACAATCCTGGACTTTAAGCCCTCTCTTCTCAGCCTTCTGTCTACCCGGTTCATGGCGATTTTAATAATATCTGCCGCCGTTCCCTGGATTGGAGAGTTCATGGCCACTCTCTCCCCAAAGGAACGCTGCATGAAGTTTTTAGAGGACAGCTCCGGAACGGGGCGTCTGCGCCCGAACATGGTAGTTACATAGCCCTGCTCCTTTCCCTCCTCCACCAGGCGGTCCAGGAATTTCTTTACCTCAGGATACGTCTCAAAATACCGGTTAATATACTCTAACGCTTCCTTTCTGGTAATGCTTAAATCCTCGCTCAGGCCAAAGGCGCTGATGCCGTAGACGATTCCAAAATTGACTGCCTTGGCGTTTCGTCTCTGCAGAGGCGTCACCTGATCCAAAGGCACATGGAATACCTCCGAGGCAGTGATGGCGTGGATATCCTCCGCTTTTTTGTAGGCCTCAATCAGGCGCTCATCCCCGGACAGATGGGCCAGCACTCTCAGCTCAATCTGGGAATAGTCGGCGTCCACAAAAACGCAGCCCTCCTGGGGCACAAAGACCCGGCGTATCTCCCGTCCCAGCTCCATCCTCACGGGAATATTCTGAAGGTTGGGCTCCGTACTGCTCAGCCTTCCTGTCGCTGTTACCGTCTGATTGAAAATTCCGTGGATTCTGCCGTCTGCCCGGATGTAGCCGGCCAGTCCGTCTGCGTAGGTGGATTTCAGCTTTGTCAGCTGGCGGTAGTCCAGAATTTTCTGCACTACCGGATACTCGGGAGCCAGCTTCTCCAGCACGTCCGCAGCAGTGGAATATCCCGTCTTCGTCTTCTTTCCATAGGGAAGCTCCATCTTCCCGAACAGAATCTCCCCCAGCTGCTTGGGAGAGTTAATATTGAAAACCTCCCCTGTTCCCTGGTAGATTTCCTGCTCCAGCGTCTCAATCTGTCCCCGGAGCCGCTCGCCGTAAGCCTGAAGCTCCTCCCTCTTTACGCAGATTCCCGCCTGCTCCATGTGGAACAGACTGTAAATAAGAGGCATTTCAATGGAGAAAAACAGTTCCTCCATGCCAGTCTCCTTCAGCTTCTCTGTAAGCCTCTCTCTGGACTTCCAGGCAGTATAGGCCATGTAGCAGAGACACTGCTCCCCGGAATTTAATTCTTCTTTTCCGTTCTCTGACGCCTCCTGTCCCAGATCCATCATAATTTCCGAAAAGATATCGCCAAAGGACTGTTTACCCATCAGATCGCCCTTGGACGGGACGGTCATGTCCAGATAATCTCTGGCCAGATCGTCATAATCGTAGGTATCCTTTAAAGGATTCAGCAGATATCCTGCCACTCCGGCGTCAAACAGCTGCCTGCTGTCTGGCACACCCTCCCCGCAGTCTCCCAGGCGGTCCGCTGCCGGCAGAAACGGAAGCTGGCTTTTCAAATCCAGAAAGCTCAGTTCCACTCCTTCCTCTGCCAGACAGTTCAGCTGCTCTGTCAGATATTCTCCTGAAATGGTATCTGAGGTATGAATACAGTAAATATCCTGCTCTCCAAAGGCCAGTCCCAGAGCCAGAACCTCTCCCGCCTCCACAGCCAGCTGGACGCCTGCCTCGCCGTTCTTTCGCGCGCGCTCAAACAGCTGTGCCGCTTCCTCAAGATTCGAAACGGCACGAAACTGTTTTTCTTCCTGGTTTTCCGCTCTGGAATCCGCATCGAATCTCAGAAGCAGAGACTTAAATTCCAGCTGGCTTAACAGCTGGTAAGCCTCCGGTGTGTAGAGATTTCCCATTTTCGCCTCCTCCATGGAAAACTCAATGGGACAGTCTGTACAGATTAAGGCCAGCTCCTTGCTCATCTGGGCCATGTCATAATGCTCTCTCAGGGCTTTCTGTGCTCTGGGAGGCTTCACCTCGTCAATGTGGGCATAAGCGTTCTCAATGCTCCCATAGGCTGTGATCAGAGCCGTCGCCGTCTTCTCCCCAATGCTTGGAACGCCGGGAATGTTGTCAGAGGCGTCACCCATCAGAGCCTTCACATCCACAAACTCCTTCGGCGTCACCTGATACTGTTCCTTCACGTCGGCAGGATAGTAGTCCTTAATCTCCGTGCCTCCTCTGGTGGTTTTGGGCATTCGGATCTTCACATGTTCGTCCGCCAGCTGCAGCAGATCCCGGTCTCCTGACACGATGGCCACCTCCGCTCCAGCCGCCGCGCACCGGCCAGCGATGGTTCCCAGCACGTCGTCCGCCTCATAGCCCGGCAGAGAGCAGATGGGAATTCCCATAGCAGAGAGAACCTCCTTAATCACAGGGACCTGCTCCCGCAGCTCCTCCGGCATAGGCTTTCTTGTTCCCTTGTAGGCTTCGTACATCTTGTGGCGGAACGTGGGTTCCTTCAAATCAAAGGCCACTGCCAGGTGATCCGCCTTTTCATCCTCAATGACCCGGAACATAATATTTAAAAAGCCGTAAACGGCGTTGGTGTGGAGCCCTTTCGAATTTGTCAGCTCCGGCACGCCGTAAAAGGCCCTGTTCAGAATACTGTGTCCGTCTATTAAAACTACCTTGCTCATCTATCTGTCTCCCTGCACATTTTTACTGTCAATAGAACCAAATCCGAAACTGCAGAAGGGCTGTGACAATCACTGCCATCACGCCCAGCGTGTTGACTGCATAGTGAAACATCCGGAACATCCACATATGGCTCACCTTTAAATAGGATTCCTCAATCTTGTGCTCCAAATCCCCGGCAATGTCGTAAGTTCCCGAATCGTGATCCAGCTGCCTGAGTCCCACGTCCACCATAAAATAAATCTCCAGCTCCTCCCGGCAGTTGGGGCACTCGTCAATATGATTTAAAAAGGCCTCCAGCTCGTCGCCAGCCAGCTCGTCCCTGATATAGGGCGTCACCAGACGCTCCGCTTCCTGACAGGTCATAGGCCCCCTCCTTTCCCATCTGCGCGCGTAAAAATCTTTTCTTATCATACAATAAGAAGAGGTGTTTTTCAAGGGAAGCTTTTTTCCGGCGGCCTAAAAGTATAATTGCAGGTGTTATTTGAAGGCTTCCATTCCAGCCGATCGCTTTTCATGCTGCATAGATAAAGCTGGAAAATGTTTCTGTAAATTTAAAAAGGGCATTTTCCGCCCTCAAACGCTGGAAAATACCCCTCTTTTCACTATTTTCTGAACTGGTCAATGATAACTGCTGCCAGAATGATGGCTCCCATAGCCACTGTCTGCCAATAGGAGGAAACGCCCAGTAAACTGAGAGCGTTATTGATAATTCCGATTACGAAAAGTCCCACTACTGTCTGGGGAATTCCGCCCCGGCCGCCTGACATGCTTGTTCCGCCCATGGCTACCGCTGCAATCGCATTCAGCTCATAGCCTGTCGCCGCCGTCGCCTGACCGTTCTGAAGCTTGGATGCAAGCACAAGCCCCGCTAAGGCCGCCAGAATACCGGAAATCACATACACGGAAAATCTTGTTCCCGTCACGTGGATTCCAGTCAGCTTAGCCACCTCTTTATTGCTGCCCACCGCATAAATGTATCGTCCAAAGCATGTTTTCTGAAGCACAATATAGGATGCCGCAATCACCAGAACCATCAAAATAATAGAGACGGGGATTCCTCCGATGCTTCTCAGTCCCAGCCAGCCAAAGCTCTCCGGAAGGCCGAACACAGGCTTCGCGTCTGTAAACACATAGGCCAGTCCTCTGGCTGCGTTCATCATAGCCAGAGTAGCAATAAACGGAGGCACGTTAAGCTTCGCAATGCAGAAACCGTTGACAGCACCGCAAAGGCCGCCCACTGCCACTGCTGTGACTAAAATCACCAGAAGGCAGACCGGCACGCTGGCATTGGGCATCATCTTAATCGCGCTGGCTCCCGCTACTCCCGCAATCGCTGCCACAGAGCCTACTGACAGATCGATACCGTCTGACAGAATAACAAACGTCATTCCACAGGCAATCAGAGCATTAATGGAGACCTGAATCATAATATTCATCAGGTTGCCTGCTGTAGCAAATCTTGGAACTCCAATCATACATGCGGCGAACAGAATCACTGCAAAAAACAGCATGGTATGATTTACGGCAAAGGCTTTCGCCTGGTTTTGTTTCACGTTATGATTCATCTGTCTGTCCCTCCTGACTCGTCTCCTTGCTGGCAAGCTGCATTACCCGCTCTTCTGTCGCCTCGCTCTGTTCCAGGAAGCCTGCCACTCTTCCCTCCCGCATAATCATAATTCTGGTCGAGCATCCGATAATTTCCGGAAGCTCTGACGAGACGAGAATAATGCTTCCTCCGTTTTCCACAAATTCCTTCATCAGAGCGTAAATCTCTGCCTTGGCATTCACATCAATGCCTCTGGTCGGCTCGTCCATAATAAGAATTTTCGACTGAGCTAACAGCCATTTAGCGATGACTACTTTCTGCTGGTTTCCGCCGGATAAATTTTTTAACAGCGCTTTTTCCGAAGGCGTCTTGATTCTCAGCTTCTCAATATAAGCCACCGACTCTCTGCGCTCCCAGTTAAAGTCGATAAACCCATGATGGGCGTTGGCCTGCAGAGACGCCAGAGACGTATTTTCCTTTACATTTTTCTCCAGCAGAAGTCCCTGCCCTCTCCGATCCTCCGGAATCAGGCCCAGGCCCAGACGTATCGTATCCTTCGGCGTTTTGGCCTTATACGGCTTTCCATATAGAAAGCATTCTCCGCTGTCATAGGCGTCTGCTCCAAACACTGCCCGCATCACCTCTGTCCGGCCAGCCCCGATCAGTCCGGCCACTCCCAGAATCTCGCCTCTGTTGAGGGAAAATGATACGTTGTCAAACACGCCCTTCTTTGTCAGACGTTTTACTTCCAGCACTGTTTCCTGAGTCTTAGGCGGATCCGGCTTATAGTAATAATTGGAAATCTCCCGTCCTACCATCATGGCAACCATCTGATCCTCTGTCACCTGACTGACAGGAAGCGTATTTACCAAGCGTCCGTCCCGCAGGACCGTCAGCATATCCCCCATCTCCAGGATCTCTTTCAGACGGTGGGAAATATAGATAATCGCTACATTTTCCTTTTTCAGCTTTCTCATAACCCGAAACAGAGATGAAACCTCATGATCAGACAGGGAGCTGGTAGGTTCGTCCATAATAACCATCCGGCTGTTCTGGGATACGGCCCTCACAATCTCTACCATCTGCTTGGCTCCATTATTTAAATCCCTGATATAGGCCTTTGGATCAATATCAATGTCAATGGATTCCATCAGTTTTCTGGTTTCCCGAATCATGGCCGCGGCGTCTACAAATCCGCCCTTTTTGATCTCCCGTCCCAGAAATACGTTTTCATAGACTCTCAGATCGTCAATCACGCTCAGTTCCTGATGAATCACGCTGATGCCAAGCTTTCCAGCCTGCCTGATACCCGACAGATGCTCTTTTTTCCCATTGATCAGCACCTCGCCCTTATCTGGCTGATAGATGCCTGAAATCATTTTTATAATGGTAGATTTTCCAGCTCCGTTCTCTCCCAGCAGGACATGAACCTGCCCAGGGAAAAAGGAAATGGAAATGTCCTCCAGAACCTTTACGCCAGGAAAGGATTTATCTATATGTCTGAGCTCCACAAACGGCGTCTCTTTACTCCCCTGCATCTCCTGCTCCCCTTTCTGATCAGAGGACGCCTCCCCTTCCTTCACGGCCGGGGCGGCGTCCGCCGTTTTTATTCTGCGTTTTCTGCGTCAATCATGTACGGGGAGATGAGGATTTCTGCCTCTGGTGTCTCTCCCTCCAGGTATGTCTTAACAGTCTCAAGTGTTGTTTTTCCGATTGCTTCCGGATCCTGCGCTACGTCTGCTACCCAGTTTGCGCCCTTCTTAATCTCGGCAATTCCCTCCGGGTTTCCATCGTAGCCGATAATCTTTGTATCAGCGCCTGCTGCTGTGATGGAAGATAAAGCTCCGATTCCGGCCGGATCTCCTACACAGAATACAGCGTCAAGCTGATCATGCTTTAACAGCATGTTCTGCATTACGTCAGCCGCCTTCTGCTGGTCACCGGAGTAGTTCTGAACGTCTACTACCTGAATATCAGGCGCATTTGCAGCCAGGTACTCTGTAAATCCTGTCTCTCTGTCTACACAGCTCTCGATCTCAGAATATGTAATAACCGCTACGTTTCCTTTCTTTTCCGGAAGCACTTTCTCTACCAGATACTGTGCTGCCAGCTCTCCGCCCTTCTTATTATCAGTAGCCACGTGGCAGACTGCCTCTCCGTCAGACTTGATATCCATGGTAAATACTGGAATATCTTCTGCGGCTGCCAGCTCAATCATGGACTTGGAACCTGCAGAGTTTGTCGGAGCGATGACAATGGCATCCACATCCTTTGTAATGAAATCCTGAACCTGGCCCAGCTGCTTGTTAGCGTCTCCAGCTGCATCCTGAACGTCCAGAGTCCATCCGTACTCCTCTGCTGCCGCTTCCATAGCGGTCTGGATATTGTTATAGAACACATGCGTGCTGTTTAACAGACTCACGCCTACTGTAATATCCCCGTCTGCCGCCTTCTCTTCTCCAGCTGCCTCTGTCTCCTTCTCCTCTACAGCTGCTGTAGTCTCGGCCGCTGTGCTCTTCTCTGTCTCGGCCGCCGGCTCTCCTGAACCAGAACATGCTGTCATGGATGCCGCCATCACTGCTGCCATCGTAAAAGCCATCACCTTTTTCATCTTACTTCCTCCTTAATAATTATATAGTTTTATGCTGATCCGGATTGAGCCGGATAACATTCTCCCTATGCCCTGCCCTGACAGTTTAAAATCTCCAGCTTGTGAAGCACCAGCTCCTTCACTCTGCTGCGTCCCTCTGCTCCGTACTTTTTCGGATCAAAGGTATCTGGATTTTCCTTTAAATAATCCTTTACTCCCCTTGAGAAGGCGTCGCGCAGCTCTGTAGCAAAATTCACCTTGCACACGCCCAGCCCTGTGGCTTTTCTGATATCCTCGTCCGGAATTCCTGATGCGCCGTGGAGAACCAGCGGAACTGACACGCGCTTTCTCGTCTCATCCAAAATGTCAAACCTCAGCTTTGGGACTCCCTTGTAAAAACCGTGGGCATTTCCGATTCCCACTGCCAGGGAGTCTACTCCTGTCCGCGCCGCGAACTCTCCGGCCTCGTCCGGATCTGTAAAGGATTTCTCGCTGTTCTTCACCTCATGGGAGTCTTCCTTTCCTCCCACGGTTCCCAGTTCTCCTTCTACAGGAATTCCCATGGCGTGGGCCATCTGAACGACCTGGGCGGAAATCTCTACATTTTTCTCAAAAATCTCCTTGGATCCATCTATCATAACGGAAGTGTAGCCTGCGCGCAAAGCCCGGGCAGCCAGCTCAAAGCTGCTTCCGTGATCCAGATGCAGAGCTACCGGCACCTTTGCCTTCTCTGCCTCTGCCCGGCACATTCCGCAGAACATCTCAGGATCTGCATATTTCAATGTACCGGGAGTCGTCTGAATAATCACCGGCGCCTGCATCTGCTCCGCCGCCTCGATGACAGCCTGTACCATCTCCATATTTTCTGCATTAAACGCTCCTACCGCATACCCTTCTTTCTGGGCTTTCAGAAGCATCTCTTTCGTTGTCACCATTGCCATAATCTGTATCCTCCTCCGTTTTTTCCTCCGCAGTCCGCGCTCTGCCTCTACTTTTCTATTTCACGGATGACTACTTTTGGAAGAATCTCCTCCACATCCTGTTTCTCGCACAGCTGTGTTCCCGGGTGCAGAAGAGAGCCGGTAGCGCAGGCCACCGCGTATCGAAACAGCTCCTTCTCCTCCAGTTCCTGTTCCAGGCCGCAGCAGAAGCCCGCTACCATAGAATCTCCCGCCCCCTGAATTCCGCGGATTTCTACGGAAACAGGATCTGCCTCATAGATATGATCTCTGGTAATGAAAACGGCTCCCTTGTCTCCTCTGGATACGCAGACACAGGAAACGCCCTCCTTCACCGCCTGTTCAGCTGCCTTTACAATATCCTCAAGCGTCTCTGTGGGAACGCCGTAGGCGGCTCCCAGCTCGTCGGCATTCGGCTTGATTAAAAACGGCTTAGCCTGGATTCCTTTTCTTAAAAGCTCGCCGGACGCGTCCAGAATCGTCTTCACGCCTCGGCTCTTCGCTTCCCGAATCATCCGCTCATAAATATCAGACGGCACTCCCGGCGGCACGGATCCGTCTACCACCAGCACAGAAGCGTGATCCAGATGCTCCAGCAGGCGCTCCATCAGACGCTCCACATGGCTCTCGTCCACATGGACGCCTTTATCATTGAACTCACTCATCACCTGGGAGGAGCGGTCAAAAATTTTCACATTGACGCGAAGGCCTCCCTCTATCTCCTCAAACACATAGGGACATCCCGCCTGCTCTAAAAAGCCTCTGAGCTTTCTGGAATCCTCCATGCAGTCAAAGCCTATGGCCATATTTTTCACGCCCAGATGCTGAAGAACCAGATTGACGTTAATTCCCTTTCCTGAGATGTCGTTCCTTGTGGCGAGCACTTTGTTGGTTCCTCCATACTGAAACCGTTCTATCTCTATGGTTCTGTCAATACAGGGATTCAATGTAACCGCGATTACCATTTCTTTTCCCCTCCAATTCTCTGTTTCTCATCCAGCCATTCTCTCATAGACCGGAAAATAATCCACACGGAAGTGGCTCCCGGATCCTGCAGTCCGATGGATTTGTCTCCAAAATACCTGGCCCGTCCAAACCGCGCTTTTACTGTCTTCGTGTACTCCACTCCGCGGGCAGCGCCTTCCTCTGCCTTCCTGAGTCCTTCCAGAAGGCTGTCTCCGCGTTCTGCCGCAAGCTGAAGCCCGTCTGCCGCCGGCTCCAGGGCGTCCACCATAGTCTTATCTCCCACCTTGGCCCGTCCCCTCTTTTTCAAGGCCTGAAGAGACTGGGAAAAAATATCTGCGAAATCTCTCAGTTCCAGAAATGTATGCTCTTTCCTTCCAGTCAGGCCGCTGATAAATACTGTACCGAACAGAACGCCGGACGCTCCGCCCATCGTGTCGAGAAGCGTTGTTCCCACAAAGCGGAACACATCCTCAGGGGAGGACGGCTCGTATTCCGGAAGTGTGCGGATTACCTCCATAAACCCGCGCTTCATGCCGGTTCCGTGGTCTCCGTCTCCTACCTTCAAATCAATTTCCGTCAAAAAAGGTTCCTGTTTTACCACCTGTTCCGCCGTATACAGCATCATGGCCTTCAGATCGTTCCGATCAAGTGCTCCGCCTTTTTCTCTGCCCTCTGTCATCTCAATCGTTTCTCCCATGGCTTATCTCCTTTTTATAAAACAGAGGCGATTCTGCCCTTCTGTCATAATACGGTCTGTAGCTGTCGTCCATCCTTAAAAAACTCAGGGAAAAACCTCCTGCTCCCTGAGTGGGGAACAGAGATTCCACATAAGTGTCATAAACTGTAACGCCTCTCTCTCTTAACAGGGACAGACAGTCGTTCGTCAGAATATAGGACTCCAGGACCGTAGTCGCCTTAAAGGGGTTCAAAAATACAGCTATCTCCTCCCCCTTCTGAAGCTTCATATCCTCTGCCAGCATATCTACAATCCGCTTCATCACATCTCTGGCCGGTTCCAGAGGTCTTCTCTCTATGCCCATCTCTCCATTAAAGCCCATCCCGTATTCGATCTGGCCTTCCGGAAGCTCATAAGCCTGTTTTCCAGTCTCCAGCACATAGGCCGGGGAAGTGGTAACGCTGGCTGTGAACAGGTTCTGGTTCGCAAGCTCAGCCAGCCGCGCCGTCTCATCCAGAGAAAGTCCAGCCTGTGCAGCTGCTCCGGCTATCTTCACAATCAGAGCTACTCCGGCGATTCCTCTTCTCTCCTCCCGCTCCGCACTTCCAGCGGAGGAAATATCATCTGATACATAAATCTGCCGGGTTCTGATTCCCTCCATCTCAGCCAGCTCGCTGACCAGCTCAAAGTTCAGCATATCGCCTGCATGATTGGTGGCGATGCACAGAACGCCCTGCTCATGGGGAACGCTTCGAATTGCGTTTAGAATCGACTTGGCCGCAGGAGCAGTAAATACATTTCCCAGAGCGCAGGCGTCTGCCAGTCCCTCTCCTACGCATCCAATGGGCCACGGCTCATTTCCGCCTCCGGCCCCAATCACTACAGACACCCTGTCCGTCAGTCCTTTTTTCAGCAGAACACGAAATCCCGGCAGCTGTTCAAACTGTTCCGGATATCCTGCCAGATATCCGGCCAGCATCTCGTCCATCTCCTGTTCCGGGTCATTAAGCAGTCGGTTCATTCTTCCCCCTCCTCTGTCCTCTCCATCGTTCTATTTTACATGCTCGCTTTTAATTTCCTCAGAAAATGCCCTGTACCGTGACAAATTCTCTTTTTCATGCTTCATAGCCACCATCATGTAGATGCAGTCCACCAGAACCAGCTGGGCCACGTTCTCGCTGGACGGCTCGTAAAGCTTTCCCATCTTGTCAGAGGCATAGTCGTAGGCGCTGAATATCACATAGTCGGAGCACTGCGTCAGCGGCGACTCCTTCACGCTGGTAATGGCTACCACCACTGCGCCATTCTTCTTCGCCCTTCTCACACCTTCGACTACAGACTTGCTCTGTCCAAAATTGCTGACAGCGATAAGCAGATCTCCTTCTTTCATAATGGAGGTAATATTTACAATTTCATGGGAATCGCAAAAGTCTACAATGTAATACCCCAGCCTGTAGAGTCTGGATACCAGCGCTTCCGTCGTCAGCTTGGAGCGGCCTACGCCGATCACTACGATTCTCTTAGCCGTATCGATCCTGTCCGCCACCTGGGCCAGCACGTCAAAATCCATCATGCTCCAGGTATCCTGGATTTCCCTGATGCTCTTGGAAAAAATAGTCTTTCCTATCTCGTAGGGCGATTTTCCCACCGAAGCGCCATTGTATGCCAGCTCGTCCTCTGAGTTCTGGCCGTCCCCTACAGTCTGTTCCTCGGCAGACGCCAGCTTCAGGCGGAACTCGTTAAAACTCTGATAGCCCAGCAGTCTCACAAAACGGCTGACCGACGCTGTGCTGACTCCGCTTTCACGGGCAAATTCGCTGGCCTTCTGATACACAATATCTGTCTTTGCCGAAATCACATAATCAGCCAGCTTTCTCATGGCCTCATTCATCTGAGGATAACGGCTCTTAATCTCAATCAGTACAGGCGACATGGAATCTCCCCCCTTCTCTTCGGCTATCTGATGCACTGCTTTGATTCTTGTAAAATATTTTCACGAATTTATTTTTCATTAAATTTTTTTTCATTGAATTACGTTTAGTATAGATCCTTTCTGCTATTTTGTCAATATTGGTTTATATTTTATTTTTACCTTATCTCTTTTTGTGCATTTTATATAATCCCCTTTCATTTTTCTTTTCCACTGTCTGAACTTTCAGTTTCTGTGAAAAAATTCAAAAAACAGTTGCAAAATCTTCCGAATTTTGATAGAATAAATCTGTTTTTAAGCGCCTAACGCGCAGGAGCCGGCTTGTCGGAATGGCAGACGAGGAGGACTCAAAATCCTTTGGTGGCGACACCGTGCGGGTTCAAGTCCCGCAGCCGGCACTCCTTGGCAGGGGCAGGGGATACTGATTTTTGCACAGCAATGGTCAGTATCCCCTTTTCTTTTTAACTCAATGGCAGACTCTTATTCAAAGATATCACAGTCAAACAGGGACAGCCGCGGCTCATGAAAAGCCGTGTCTGCCCCTGAAATTTCTTCTGCACTTCTATTAACTTTTACTGAAAACAGCTGTTTTCTTCCCCTTAGTGATGGAACAGACGGATTCCTGTAAATGCCATCACCATACCGTATTTGTTGCAGGTCTCGATTACATTGTCATCCCGCACAGATCCTCCTGGCTGGGCAATATACTTTACCCCGCTCTTATGGGCTCTCTCAATATTATCTCCAAATGGGAAAAAGGCGTCGGAACCCAGAGTCACATCCTGCATCTGGTTAAGCCACTCTCTCTTCTCCTCCCTGGAAAATACAGGCGGCTTCTCTTTAAAAATTCTCTGCCAGGATCCCTCTGCCAGCACATCCATATGCTCCTCACCAATATAGACGTCAATGGCGTTGTCTCTGTCTGCTCTCTTGATTCCGTCCACAAACTGCAGATTCAGCACCTGAGGAGCCTGACGCAGGAACCAGTTGTCTGCCTTCTGACCTGCCAGCCTGGTGCAGTGGACTCTGGACTGCTGGCCTGCACCGATTCCAATGGCCTGTCCGTTCTTTACGTAGCAGACGGAATTGGACTGGGTATATTTTAATGTAATCATAGCTACCGCCATGTCGATCTTCGCGCTGTCCGGCAGCTCCTTATTCTCCGTCACAATGTCGGTAAACATATCCTTATTGATGTCCAGCTCGTTTCTGCCCTGCTCAAAGGTAATGCCGTACACCTGCTTGCGCTCCAGCTTCTCCGGTTGATAGGACGGATCGATCTCTATCACATTGTAGTTTCCATTTTTCTTGGATTTTAAGATCTCCAGAGCTTCCTCTGTGTATCCGGGAGCGATAATGCCGTCAGACACCTCTCTCTTAATCAGCCTTGCCGTGTCGGCGTCGCACACGTCGGACAGGGCGATAAAATCGCCGAAGGAAGACATTCTGTCAGCGCCTCTGGCTCTCGCATAAGCGCAGGCAATGGGGGAAAGCTCACCCATATCGTCCACCCAGTAGATTTTCCTGAGAGTATCGTCCATGGGAAGGCCTACTGCCGCGCCTGCCGGAGACACGTGCTTGAAGGAGGTGGCTGCCGGAAGTCCTGTGGCCTTTTTAAGCTCGCTTACCAGCTGCCATCCGTTAAACGCGTCTAAAAAGTTAATGTAGCCCGGGCGGCCGCTTAATACTTTAATTGGAAGCTCGCTTCCATTCTCCATAAAAATCCTGGACGGCTTCTGGTTTGGATTACAGCCATACTTTAACTCTAATTCGTTCATCTGTCCTGCCTCTTTTCTGATTTTCTCTCTTGGTTTTTCAGCTATTTCACATTTTTATTGATAATTTTCGTCTGCTTCTCTCCTGTGGCGATGTCGATGTAGCGCACAAACAGAGACACCTTATTGTCAGGATTCAGGCTCTCCCAGAGCATGGACGCAAAGGTTTCCATATCGTCTGGAATATCTACCAGCTTAGGCTCTCCCTCAAAGCTTGGAAGAGGATTTCCGTCATGCATATAAGTGTGGATAAATCTGCCCTGGCCAGCAAGAGGCTTTTCGTAAGCATAGGTATATCTCAGGCAGGAGTCAGGACAGCCGCCGTCGCTCTTTAAAATAGACAGGGCAAAGTTGTAGCTGCCGTTCTCAATGTGCATGACGCCTGAAATCCGGGGCGTATAGTTAGGTGCGTCCGGCTCAAATTCCCTGCTTCTTAAAGACTGCTCAAAAGTGAGCTGGCGGTCCATTCCCTCGTAAATCGTATCTGTCTGATCTCCATTGGTTACAATCGTCTTATTTCCCAGCACCCTTACCGGCGCATAGATAATCAGGCTTGGATCCGTAAGCTTGGACGGATCAAAAGCCTGCGTGCGGATTCCGTCTCCCTCCTCCACAAACACACGGTTTCTGCTGTTTTCACTTCTTCCCATGATGAAATAGGCGGCCACTGCCTTCGTGCCGTCGGCGCTCCTTCCAATGACAATGCCTCTTCCAGGGTACGCATTGTTCTTCAGTTCCTCAGAAAGCGAGATCTTATTCACCTTTTCGTCCTCCCTATACGGTTATTCAATCCGTTCATCATTTTTATATTCTGCGGCATCAGAGTACCGAACGTACACTGGCGCTGATTTCATTATATACCATCCCTCTTCTGATTGCCAGTAATAAAAACTGAAGTGTTTTTAGAAGCTATACTTATAAAAAGTTAAGAAATATTAATATAAAATTTCTGACATTTTACAGGAAGATATTGTATAATGGGCTTATTACATGAATTCATTGCATAGGAGGAACTACCATGCGTAGAAAAACACTGTTCCTTGCAGCCCTTCTGCTCGCTATGGCAGTAACCGGCTGCCGGAAGAAGGAAACCATCGATTTATCCACGCTCCACACTACAGCTGCCGAAACAGAAAACCAGTCAGAGGAGGAGCCTTCCAAGGAACCCATCCAGCTGGATACAGAGCATACAGAGGCTTCCTCAGAAACAGAACATAAATATTCTGTGGATATTTCCATGGAAACCTACACAGACGGCGGCGTTTCCATTCAATACCCTGTTCTCTCCAGTCTGTCGGATCAGGAGCTGCAGGAAACGATCAATCAGCTGATTAAAGAGAATGCCGTTTCTGCTGCCAGGGCAAAGGGGCTTCCCGCAGAGGGCGCTTCCCTCACTGTGTCTGCTTCTGTGGAATCTTCCAACCTGAAACGTCTTGTGCTGTCCTATAAAGGGGAATTGAAAAAGGGCGCTGACACCGAACGGATTTTCTACTCCAATACCATTGACCTGGAGGAGGGAAGGAATCTGCAGCTGTCCGACTATGCGGACGCCTACACAGTCGCCGGCTATCTGGCGTCAGGGGACTATGTGTTTGCAGAGGCTCCCAAGGGAGACGAGGCTGCTGTCCGGGCGTATATAAACGGCGCGGGACGGGATACTGATTATTACTATAAAAAGCTGACAGAGGCCGATTTTTCTGAAACAGGCGCTTTCCCGGAGTACTGCAGCTTTGAACGCCAGGGTACAATCTTTGTGTCTGTGCCTGTCAGCCACGAGCTGGGAGATTACGCCCTCATCAAATATGTTCCGGATAACAAATAGAGAAAAATAAAGGAGATTTCATCCATGGAAAACGTAACGATTTTCACTCACCCGCTGATTCAGCACAAAATTTCCATCTTAAGAAAGAAGGAGACCGGAACCAATGAATTCCGCTCCCTGATCGAGGAGATCGCCATGCTTATGGGCTATGAAGCCCTGCGGGATCTGCCTCTGGAGGAGGTGGAGGTAGAAACCCCCATCGAGACCTGTATGACTCCGTTCTTAGCCGGCAAAAAACTGGCTGTTGTCCCGATTCTCAGGGCTGGTCTTGGTATGGTAAACGGTATTCTGGCTCTCGTTCCCTCCGCCAAGGTAGGCCATATCGGCCTCTACCGCGACGAGGTGACTCACGAGCCCCACGAGTACTACTGCAAGCTCCCAAGCCCCATCGACCAGAGAATCATCGTGGTAACCGATCCCATGCTGGCTACCGGCGGTTCTGCTGTGGAGGCGGTAGACTTTATCAAGCAGCACGGAGGCAAGAGCATTAAATTTATGGCTATCATCGCCGCTCCGGAGGGACTGAAAAGGCTTCACGAAGCCCACCCTGACATCCAGATTTATGTGGGACATGTGGATCGCTGCTTAAATGAAAACGCCTACATCTGCCCTGGTCTGGGCGATGCAGGCGACCGGATTTTCGGAACGAAATAGGAAGCTTCCATAAAAACTTTTGTCTATAGAGGATGCGGCAGTCTCATCTAATCCGATCATTTGCCGCATCCCCTTTTTATTCTGCTTCTGCCTTTTGAAAATAGAAATCAATTCCTTTGATCCTTACTCCTATTATTGTCTCCAATGGCACTACCTCCTTAAATTCGCCCCCGGCAGTCAGCATTTCCTGCTCCTCTCCCACATATTGATATTCAAATAAATCCTGACAGGAACCGTCTGACAGTAATAGCCCATCGATTGAGAAAAGAATCTGATCATCATTCAAAATTGAATCTAACGTATCACTTGTTCCTGTCAGGCGAAGGCTTAAAGGAGAAACTCTGACAGACTGAATCATAACATTTCCTGTTTCTGTAGCAAGTTCCTCCTTTATTTGATACTCTGCAAATGCATCCTTGTAATTTAAAGTCCATTGAAGCGGCCAGACATCGTAAACCAAAGTGTTCCAAACTGTATGTTCCGGTTCTAAATATCCTAGATTTTCAAAATTTAAAGAAAGTATTTTTCCATTATAATCTTTATCTGTTATATCGATTTTTCCAACTGTATAGTATTTATTGTCTTTATCAGGGCTTTTGTGAAGAATCAACCCGACTGTTCCGTTCGTCTCTTCTCCTGATATTTGATACGAAATATTTTGAAACCCTAAATATCCTCCATGGGAAACGGCTTCTTGACTCTGCTTTCCAATCTCCTCTGGAATTTCTAATTTCAGGCAAAAATACAAGCGTTCTCCATCACTGATCAGCTGGCTGACTTCAATAGAAACATCCTGCTTTACAACAGAAGAAAGTTTTTCTTTTTCTTTAGAAAAGGTGGCTTCCATATTCGTGAGTATCTCCTGTTCCTGTTCAGACGACGCACCGAAATATTTTAAAAAATATGGGGTTATATGAAAATATTCTTCAGCTGCTGCAGTAATTGTAACCAGCAGTAATGCCGCTGCCAGCAGTCCGGCTGCCATTTTTTTTGAAAATTTTCTGGTTTTCTGCGTTCTAAAATGTTCTGTTTTCTGACACACTTTTTCAAAAATCCGCTCTGTCTCTTCCCTGGATAATTCCTCTTCTTCACACAACTGTTTCTGTATGTCCAGTCCTTCCAGCTCACTGTCATAAATCTCTTCAAATAAGTCTGTAATCCTTTTCATTGCACAAACCCTCTTTTCATCAGCTCTGCTTTTAATAGCTTTTTACCGCGATGCAACGTATTCTCTACCTTTTTTTCAGGAACAGATATCTCCTCTGCAATCTCCCTTACTGAGTAAAAAAAGAAATATCTCAAAATAAATACCATTTTCAATGGTTCTCCAAGCTCTTTAATTACTGCATGAAGAATTTCTTTCTGCTCCTTTTTTTCATATTCATCCAACAAATCATCAGAATCTGACAACATATTTTCTTCCAAAGGAACTATCTCCATATTCATCAAAAGCTGTTTTCTCTTATTCAGTGCTTTCTTTCTTGTAATTCCATAGCAATAGCTTTTAAAAGAACAGCCTCTCCCACTTTGAAACCGCCTTACAGACTGCCAGATTGCTGCTACTGCATCTGCCATGGCTTCTTCAATATCCTCTTCCGATGCTCCGCGCAGAATGTTCGAGCATATCGTTTTTATAGCCTTCCCGTAAAGGCAGAGTAGCATTTTAACGCCTTCTTCCGGCTTTGTTTCCAAAAGGCTGATAAGGTTTTGATCTGTCATTATGCATCACCTTCCTTTTTATCTTTACTTATCTATTCTTTCATTTTTCATATTTCACTCACCTTTTACCAATTTTTTCTATTTAAAAAGCGCTGGAAACAACATTCATTCCCAGCGCCTTCTAAATAAATTATTCTATTTTGCTCTTTTCTAGTTCTTTTTTTCTGCCACCTCTCCCTGTCTCTTGTAGATGGATTTTTCACTGACGCAGCCTCTCACGCTGGACAGAGGATAGATATTGGATTCCCGTCCAATGACCGTTCCAGGATTCAGCACAGAGCCGCAGCCCACCTCCACCTGGTCTCCCAGCATGGCGCCTACTTTCTTTCTTCCGGTCTCAATCTCTCCGTCCTCTCCGTGGATTTTGACTAACAGTTTATCAGATTTGACGTTGGAGGTAATGGATCCTGCTCCCATGTGGGACTTGTATCCCAAAATAGAATCTCCCACATAATTGTAGTGGGGAACCTGAACCTTATCGAAGAGAATGACGTTCTTAAGTTCTGTGGAATTGCCCACTACGGCGCCCTCTCCTACCAGAGCGCTTCCGCGGACAAAGGCGCAGTGGCGGATCTCCGCTTCCCTGCACACAATCAGAGGACCGTTTAAAAAGGCAGTGGGAGCCACCTTGGCTTCCTTATGAATCCAGATATTCTCTCCTCTCTTCTCAAACTCCTCTTCAGGAAGAGTATTTCCAAGCTCTGTCAGAAAGGCGCTGATTCCTTCCAGAGCTTCCCATGGATACTCAAAGCCTGACAAATATTCGCCTGCCATGGTATGAGTCAGGTCGTAGAGCTTCTCAATTTTCATATCCTGTTTTTTCATTATTTTTTCTCTCCTTTTCCAGCAGAGGCAGCCCTTTTTGTACTGCCTATTTTATAGTTCTGGGCGGCCAGCTCAAACTGGCGGCGCAGTCCCGCCTGATTGGCCGTGTGGACGGCCGCGTAGGTTCTGCCTGCCACAAACCGTTCCAGTTTTTCCATGTACTCTGCCTCTGTGATGCTTCCCTCCGCCACATAGGTCAGCCCTTTTTCCCAGCTGGCTGTCAGCTCAGGATTCAAAAGCTGACGGATAGAAGCCTGCACCACCTCATAGATCAGCTCACCCAGAAGCGTAGGCGTAATAACCTGTGTTTTGGCATTCAGGGACAGATAGTGAATGCTCATCAGCTTTTTCAAAATCTCCGCCCTGGTGGCGCTGGTTCCGATTCCGCTGCCCTTGATCTGGGCTCTCAGCTCCTCGTCCTCAATCAGCTGTCCCGCATTTTCCATAGCCAGAATCATGGAACCGGAAGTGTACCGCTTAGGCGGGGAGGTCTCCCCCTCCTTCACAGAAAGCGTTTTAAGCTCCAGAACTGTTCCTTTCTTCAGGCCTTCTAACATCTGTGCAAAGGCTCCGTTTCCAATGACCGTCTCCTGAGAGCCTTCTTTTTCCCGGCTCTCCACGTCCGCTTCTGCTGCCTGCGGCCGTTTTTCCTTTCCGGTTTCCTCCGCCCCGTCGTTTTTCCCAGCGCGGGAGACGTCGGACACCTTCAGGTATCCTGGATCCTTCAGCAGCTTAAAGCTGGCGAAGAAATGCTCTGTCTGCGAGAGCAGCTCCACCGAATACTTTCTGTAGACTGCAGCCGGATAAAAAATGCTCAGGAAGCGTCTGACAATCCGTTCATACACTTTAGCGTTCAGCGGCGAGAGGGATCTTAAAGCTCCCATTCCCTGTCCGGTGGGCACGATGGCGTAGTGATCGGTAATCTGCTTATCATTTACATATCTGGTTTTTCCAATGGTTTTCCACGTCCCCCCTGCCAGGACTTCCTCCGCAAAGGCGGCGCAGGGCTGAAATCCTCTCAAGCCGGAAATATTCTTTGCAATCTCCTTCGCCACGGCAGAGGACAGCACCCTGGCGTCTGTTCTCGGGTAGGTTACCAGCTTTTTCTCATACAGCTCCTGCACTACTTTAAGAGTCTGATCCGGGCTGATCTTAAACAGCTTTGAGCAGTCGTTCTGAAGCTCCGCCAGGTTGTAGAGAAGAGGCGGATTTTTCGTCTCCTTCTTCTTTTCCACTGAAAGTACCGTTCCTGACATGGGCGGCTTCTCTGACAGAAAACGGATCAGCTCCTCCGCCTTCTCCCTCTCCTTAAAGCCATTATCCCGGTAGAGCGCAGGGGACTGGAAATACCTTGATCCTTCTGTGGCCTTCCACTCCGCCTGGAAATCCATTCCGTCCTGCTGAAAGGTTCCAATGACCCGGTAAAAGGGGGTCTTCACAAAGCTTCGAATCTCCCGCTCTCTCCTGACTGCCATTCCAAGAACACAGGTCATCACACGGCCTACCGACACCACCGTCCACTTGCTTCCCATAAAATTTGCAATGGCGGGGCCGTATTTCAGTGTCAGGGCCCTGGAAAAATTGATGCCCATAAGATAGTCCTCTTTGGCTCTCAAATAAGCGGAGGCAGCCAGATTGTCGTACTCGCTCAGACTTTTCGCTTCCCTGATTCCACGCAGAATCTCCTCCTCTGTCTGGGAATCAATCCAGACTCTCTTTTCCTGCTTTCCCTTTACGCCCGCCATCTGGGCTACCAGACGGTAAATGTACTCTCCCTCCCGTCCGGAGTCGGTGCACACATAAATGGTGTCGATATCGCTTCGTTTCAAAAGCGAGCTCACAATTTTATACTGTTTCTTTACGCCGTCAATCACCTGATATTTAAAATCCTTCGGGAGAAACGGAAGCGTATCCAGACGCCACTTTTTATACCTGGCGTCATACTCCTCCGGATAGCTCATGGTCACCAGGTGTCCGACACACCAGGTCACCACCGCTGTCTCGGACTCAATATAGCCGTCAGCCCGGCGCCCGGAAATTTTCAGAGCGCGGGCAAACTCCTGGGCGACGCTTGGTTTCTCCGCAATATATAAAGCTTTGGCCATTCTGTTCCCCCTTCCTAGCTTCCTGCCCTGTATTCAGAAATCACTGCAGCCGCAAACATGAGAACGCAGCCTGCCAGCATTTTGGCTGTAACTGTCTCCTTCAGGAAAATCACAGAAAAAATCAGTCCGAATACAGATTCAAAGGACAGCAGGATCGACGCGGTATTCGGACTCAAATACTTCTGCCCCACATTCTGCACTAAAAAGCCCAGCATACTGGCAATCAGCCCCAGATACAAAAGCGGCCATGCAGTCTGCCAGTCCAAAAGCTCTCTGACATCCCTTACTCCCTCTGTGGCAAAGGCCAAAACCCAGAACAGAAGCGCAGAGACCATAATCTGGAGTACCGTTAAAAGCACCGGATCTCTGTGCCTCGTATACCGGTCCACATAGACCATATGCCAGGCCAGAAATACGCTGCAGAGGAAGGTCAGCACGTCTCCCAGATTAATCCCGTGTTCTCCGTTCAGGGAGATAAATGCCAGGCCGATCACCGCCAGAACTGCAGCTGTCAGATTATTCTTCCTGGGCTTCACTCCGTTCAGCACCCAGTGCAGAAACGGTACAATAATTACATAGAGTGTCGTAATAAAGGCATTTTTGCTGGCTGTCGTATGCTGCAGTCCATAGGTCTGGAATACATAGCTCATTCCCAGCAGAACGCCCAGCACAATCCCGCAGTGCAGATCCCGGCGGTTCATATGAATCAGGCGTCTGTGAAACAGAACGGCCAGCCCCAGGGAAGCAATCGTAAACCGGTATGCCAGCACATAGGCAGGACTCAGCATATCAATGGAGTTTTTCATTACCACGAAAGTGCTTCCCCATATGATAGTAACCGCCAGAAAGGCCGCAATTGCCAGGGCTTTCGCCATTCCCATATGTTTCGTATCCATAATCTCTTTTCCCTTCTTCGGCACAAAGCGAAATATTTCCTCTCCGGGCCGAAGCAAAAAAACGACAGGGAGTCCGTCTGTTCCTCTGGACTCCCCCCTGTTTTTCATCTATTCTGTACAAAAACGGTAAACCGTCTCCGTCTGTTTCTCAGCGCCTGCTTTTATAACAGGAGATGGAAACTGCGGATGGTTCACTGCATCTGGATAATACTGCGTCTCAAAACAGTATGCGCGGCGCGCTCCGTAGACCGCTCCGTCCTTGCCTGGAAGGCTGTTGTCCAGGTAATTGGCCGTGTAGAACTGCACGCCTGGCATATCGGTCCAGACCTCCATCACGCGGCCGCCTTCCTTATCCCAGGCCTTCGCAGCCAGAGCCAGACCTTCTCTGTCCCGGTTAATTACCCAGTTGTGATCATAGCCGTTTCCCTTCACCAGCTGGTCATAGCCGCTCTCCAGATCCTGCCTGATTTCCTTTGCCTCTGTGAAATCCATGGGAGTGCCCTTCACCGGCACAACGGTTCCATATGGAATAGAAACCTCGTCTGCAGGAGTGAACTGATCTGCGTTCAGATACACCTGCTGTCCCATAGCGTCTCCCGACTGATGGCCTGCCAGGTTAAAATAGGCGTGGTTCGTCATATTCATGATCGTGTCCGCATCTGACACGCCTTGATAACGGATGTGAAGCTCGTCCTGATCATTCAGCGTATAGGTAACGGAAATCTTTAAATTCCCAGGGAATCCCTGATCTCCGTCCGGACTTTCCAGAGTAAAGCAGACAGAGCTTTCGCCTGCCTCCTCCCAGGCTCTGGCTTCCCAGAGACGGTTTCTGTAGAAATCATTGCCGCTGTGGAGATTGTTCGGCCCATTGTTGACAGTCAGAGCGTACTCTCTGCCGTTCAGCTCAAAACGGCCGCCTCCAATCCGGTTGGCATTCCGCCCAATAATCTCCCCTAAGTGAGCGTCGCTGGCCAGATAGTGTTCCGGGCTGTCGTAGCCCAACACCACGTCGGCGAACTTCCCCTCTCTGTCAGGAACCAGCATGGAATGCCACACAGCTCCCAGATCGAGAAATCCGGCTGTCAGTCCGTTTTTATTTTTTAATGTATATTTATGCACAGTTTCTCCGCCCGGCGTCTGTCCGAACGCTTCCTTTGTATACGGCATAGCTGCTCCTTTCGCCTGTCTGCTTTTTACTGCTCCTTCGCCTGAATATATCCCTGGGCTGTCAGAAGCTCTGCACAGAGAACGGCTCCTCCTGCCGCGCCTCTTAACGTATTGTGGGAAAGACCGACAAACTTATAATCGTAAACGGTGTCTTCTCTCAGGCGGCCTACGGAAACGCCCATGCCGCGCTCGAAATCTACATCCAGCTTTACCTGAGGGCGGTTGTCCTCCTCCAGATACTGGATAAACTGCTTCGGCGCGCTGGGAAGCTCAAGCTCCTGTGGAAGTCCCTTAAATGCAGTCAGCTTCTCAATCAGCTGTTCCTTGGAAGGCTTCTTTCTGAATTTTACAAATACTGCCGCCGTATGGCCGTCCAGCACGGAAACGCGGATGCACTGGCAGGTAATGACCGGCTCGCTGGCCTTCACAATCACGCCGTCCTTAATTTCTCCCCAGATACGCAGCGGTTCCTGCTCACTCTTTTCCTCCTCGCCGCCAATATACGGGATAATGTTCTCTACCATCTCCGGCCAGTCCTTAAAGGTTTTTCCGGCGCCTGAAATAGCCTGATAGGTAGTCGCCACTACCTCGTAAGGCTCAAACTCCTTCCATGCGCTGAGCACTGGAGCGTAGCTCTGAATGGAGCAGTTGGGCTTTACGGCAATAAATCCTCTCTTTGTTCCCAGACGCTTCTTCTGGAACTCTATCACCTTAAAATGCTCCGGATTCACCTCCGGGATTACCATCGGCACATCCGGCGTCCATCTGTGGGCGCTGTTATTAGATACAACCGGCGTCTCTGTTCTGGCGTAAGCCTCCTCAATGGCGCGGATTTCGTCCTTTGTCATATCGACTGCGCTGAACACAAAATCAACGCCTGCCGCAACCTTCTCCACCTCATTGACGTTCATGACAACAAGGCTTTTTACGCACTCCGGCATGGGAGTTTTCATCTTCCAGCGTCCTCCCACAGCCTCCTCATATGTTTTTCCGGCAGATCTGGGGCTTGCAGCCACTGTCACGACCTCATACCATGGATGCTCTGCCAGCAGGGAAATAAATCTCTGCCCAACCATTCCTGTTGCGCCCAGAACGCCTACCTTTAATTTCTTCTTCATCTCCATAACCGTTTTCTCCTCATTCCCGGAACAAATCCGCTTGTATTTCGCCTTCTGTCTGCTCTGCGGCCGGAACGCGATCTGATACTTCACTATCCTACAACAGATTGCATAAAAAATCAAGCTTCTGGAAAAATCGGAATCAGTTTTCTCTCTGCCACAGATACCAGGCCTAAATCTGACATCTTCACCTCCGGAATGACAGGAAGAGCCAGAGTCACGATTCTAAGCAGAGGATTCTCCATATCCGTCAGTCCCAGCTTCCGTTCTACCTCTTTCATGGCGGAAGCCTTTCTGGAAAGCTCCTCCGCCTCCAAATTTGTCATCAGACCAGCCACCTCCAGCGGAAGCGTGTGAAGCACCGTTTTATCTTTTACCGCCGTCATGCCGCCTCCGCAGCGGATCAGTTCTTCTGCCGCTGCCAGACCATCCTCCGGATTAAAATAAACCACTGTCAGGTTGTGGGAGTCATGGGATACCGTAGACGCCACAGCTCCCTCTCTCAGGCCGAAGTTTTTCACCACGCCCACGGCCCTGGTTCCCTTTCCATGCCGGTTAATCACAGCTACAAAGGCCTCGTTTTCCTGTAATACCAGCTGTCCGTCCCTGATTTCGTGCTCCTGGACTGTGCAGATCGTGTGGCTCTGAATTCTTGTTTTGTACTCCATCACATTCACTGCAGCCGTGCCATGGTTTTTCGGACATTTCAGACAGAAATCCTCCAGAGAGAGTTCTCCCACGTTCATGGAATTCCTGTTCTCCAGCTCAAATGATTTCTCCTCAATCTCTGCAGTAAGCGTTCCGTCTTCTGCCGCCAGCTGTCCTTCAAAGAAAACTGCTTTCGCCCACATGGTCCGCAGGTCGTCCGTCAGCACCATATCTGCTATATATCCCGGCGCTATGGCTCCCAGATGTTCCATTCCGATTTCCCGCGCTGTGTTAATGGTAGCGCTCTTAATGGCAAGAACCGGGCCCATGCCGCTCTCCACCGCTTTTCTCACTACCGCGTTGAGATGGCCTGTGTGAAGCAGATCATCGCTTTCTCTGTCGTCGCTGCAGAGCGTCAGGGTATCAAAAAAACGGATATCCTTCACTCCGTTCCAGATTGCCTCCACATTTTTAGTGATGGAGCTCTCTCTGGCATCCACGTACATACCGCTTCTCAGCTTCTTTAACGCCTCGTCTCCTGCCGTAGTCTCATGGCAGGTGGCAGGTCCTCCGATCAGATACGCTGACAGCTTTCTGCCTGTCACAGCCGGCGCGTGCCCCTGAAGATACAGGCCCTTTTTCCCGGCCGCCTCAATGATCTCCATCATCCGATCCTCGCCGTACATGACGCCGTAGAAGTCCATAACCTCAGCCAGTCCCACTGCCCTTGGAAGCTCAGCCAGCGCCTCAATATCTTCAGCCGTAAACGCCGCGCCTGCATTCTCGCAGCCCGGAACTGCCGGCACACAGCTTGGTATATCTACCAGCTGGCGCATGGGAAGTCCCTCCGCCGCATCGTGCATGTATACGACGCCCTCCCGGCCGTACACATTGGCAATCTCATGGGGATCATGGATAATCGTCGTGGTTCCATGGGGGATCACCGCCTTGGCAAAATTTCTGGGTGTCATCATAGAGCTTTCAATATGCATATGGGAATCAATCAGTCCTGGTATCAGATATCTTCCCTGTCCGTCATAGACCGTTTCCGCGTCATAAGGTCCCTCCAGGCAGGAATCCTCCACATGGGCAATAAATCCGTCCTTTACATAGACAACCGCCGGATAAATCTCCCCGGTAAACACATTGACCAGACGGCAGTTCACCACCGCCAGGTCAGCCTTCTCCAGGCCAAGGGCAGTCCGAAGCAGCGCTTTTTATTTTTGGGCTCCAATGTCATCATATAAACTCTCCTTCTCTCCGGTATGAAACAGCTGCAGATACGAAATGGCTGTTCTTAAATAAAAGCTTGTGTACGTAAGGCAAAAGGCTGCTGCAAAAGAATTCCTTCCCTTGCAGCAGCCTTTCTATCAGCCAGATCAGGCCTGCCTGTTACTGAACAATCGCGTCGATTTCCTCAGCGGAAAGTCCGGCTGCCTCTGTTACCTCGATCTCTCCAGCCTGAATCTTCTCCAGAGCTTCCTGTACCTTATCCACGTTTTCCTGGCCAATGCTGTTTGTCAGGTTGTCGTTAAATACGATTCCCACAGAATCCTCTGCCAGTCCGTATGTTACGTTCTCGCCGAACGGTACGCTGGACGGATCTTCTGCATAGCTCTGGCAGATATTGAACAGAGCATTGTCCAGTCTCTTAAGGCTGGATGTGATAACAGCAGGCTGAAGGTTGCTTCCCTCAAGAGCCTGATACTGATCGCTGTCCACGCCGATTGCCATCACGCCGTCCTTCTCTGCAGCAGCCTCGATGACGCCGTTTCCTGCGCCGCCTGCTACCTGGAAGATAATGTCTGCGCCCTCAGAAATCTGAGCGTTTGCCAGATCCTTAGCCTTCGCTGTATCGTTGTAATCTCCTACATAAGCTGTAAGAACCTTGATCTCCGGATCTACATACTTGGCTCCCTCTGCATATCCTACCAGGAAGTTGTTTACTGTGGTGCTCTCAACGCCGCCGACAAATCCGATGGTCTTATCTGCATTTGCCGCATTCTCCCCTGTGGTGTAGTAAGCAGCTACTGCTCCTGCCAGGAAACCAGACTGGTTGGAATCAAACAGAACTGCCATAGTATTGGATAAATCATTGCTCTCGAAATCCAGCTCCTGGTCAAACAGGATGAATTTTGTGTCTGGATACTCCAGCGGAATGGTCTCGAAGTTTTCCTTGTTCTGGAAACCGGTTCCCACTACGATATCAGCGCCAGCGTCAGCTGCGTCGTAGAAAGCTGCCTGCCACTTTGTCGTGTCCTCGCCCATCTCCACAACATTTACTTCGTATTTGTCGCCTAATTCCTTCTTTACTCTCTCGCTTCCCTCAAATGCAGACTGCTGGAAGGACAGATCGTTCTTGCGGCCTACGCAGAGAGTCAGCTTAATCTTCTCGCCGTCCTCGCCTGCTGCCTGAGCCTCGCCAGTCTCCTTGGCAGCTCCGTCTCCGCTTCCTCCGCAGGCTGTCAGAGATGCCGCCATAGCAGCTGTCAATGTCACTGCTGCCGCTTTTTTCAGTAATTTTCTCATAATTTCCTCCTTCTCTCTAAAACGCTCCTCTTAGGTCGTTTATTTATCATCAGGCCTGCCATACAGGCCAGATTCTCCGTTCTCTACAGTCCGCCCTCTGATTTCTGACGCACTTTATAGTAGAGGCTGAACGCCACATAGAAAATGATAATGGACGCGTAGGGAATAATCGTGATCAGGTAAGGATCCACGTTATTATTCTGCAGGTAGATGGAAATGCCGCTTCCAAAGCCATAGAGGATCGAGCTGACGGTTCCCATCAAAGCGTTTCCCGCAGCCATGGCGTTCGTAGCCAGAGCGATATATCCACGGCCGGCTACCATGTTGGATGTAAAGCGGTTTACATAGCCCATGGAGAGGTACATACCTCCCAGAGAAGCTAAAATTCCGCTGATAAACATAGCCTGATAGCGTACCTTTTCCACATTAATTCCAACTGAACGAGCCGCTTCTGCTGACTCTCCCACTGCCCTGATGCGGATTCCAAACGCAGTTTTCTTCAGCATAATAAACATGACAACTGCGACGATAAACGCCAGATAAGTCAGGCAGTTATGGCCTGACAGAATATCTCCCAGCACTGGAATATCCTGAATCACAGGGATATTTACCACAGGAAAAGCCTGGGACGGCAGGGAGTTGCTGGCATTCTTATCACCGGTCAGAGAGTACAGGCAGAACACAGAACCGCCTGTAGCCGCCAGGTTCAGGGCAACTCCGGTGATTACCTGATTCGCCTTTAAATGCTGGATAAAATAAGCCAGCAGCATAGTATAAACCGTACCGGCTACCAGACCGGCCACAGCTCCCACAAACAGGCTTCCCGTAAAACCGCTTCCCAAAACTCCGCAGAGGGCCGCAATGGTCATGGTTCCCTCCAGGCCCAGATTCAAAAGGCCGGAACGGCTGGCAATCAGCGCAGCCATGGTGGCCAGCAGAACCGGCGTCGTGCAGCGAAGAACCGTAAACCAGAAATCAAGATTCACTAAAAATTCCATTTTCTCTCCTCCTTAGTTTGCACCAGCGGTTTCCATCGCCTGATTCTGCAGTGCTTCTTTTTCTTCCTTGCGTTTCTTCATCTGATACATAAATCGCTCGGACGCGATCAGGATAATGATAATTCCCTGAATAATGGATACAATCTCAGAATCCACATCGCCGCCTCTGGACATAACCAGCGCTCCGATTCTGATGTAAGAGATAAAAAATGCCGATACAGGAATCATAAGAGGCTTCGTTCCAGCCAGCAGATTAATCAGAATACCATCCCATACATAGGTCTGAGCTGTAATCCACTGAAAATGAGTGTACATTCCGATCATCTCTACGCCGCCGCCCAGTCCGGCCAGCATACCGCCGATCAGCTGGGATCCAATCACGATTTCCCCGATTTTCAGTCCTGCGTACTTGGCAAAGCTGGGGTTGGAACCTGTGATTTTCAGTTCGCGGCCAAATTTAGACTTATCCATAAGAATCCACATGAAGATAACTGCCGCGATCATGATGAAGATTCCATAATGGGCGTTTGTTCCCTTAATCATTTTTCCCAGATTCGCCGTCTTCTGGAACTTCACGGAGAAGGAACCGTTGGCCTCGTCCAGGAAAAAAGCACGGATCAGCCAATATCCGAAATTAAAGAAGATATAGTTCATCATCAGAGAAATAACCAGCTCGTTGGCTCCTGTCTTTCTCTTGATAATAACAGGGATTACGCCAATCAGGCCTCCCACTGCCGTAGCTGTCAGAAGAATCACCAGCTGATGAACTCCTGCAGGCATAGGACATGCAATCGCCAGAATCGCCGCTATCACTCCTGAAAAGTAGAAGGAGCTGTCTGCCACCATGGAAAACAGGCCGCTTTTATGCATGACATTGATAGCAAGTCCGCAGAAAACCAGCGGAACCATCATTTCCACTGCATTGAAAAAATTCCGCTTAGTAGAAAAGGGCCCCAGGAGAAAACGGTTCAGGGCTGTCAGCGGATCATCTGCCACTGCAAAAATAATCGCCGCCGCGATGATAAGGGCGATCAGAATAGAGGTGGCTACTCGAATGACGCTGTACCAGTCAATCTTTTTCTTTATGTTCATCTCCTACGCCTCCTGTAATTTTTCTGCGGGATCTTCCTTCAGGCCCAGCATATACAGGCCCAGCTCTTCTTCTGTCGCCGCGGGAACGTCGTTTATCACTCCCGCTACCTTTCCCTGGTGGAACACAATAATTCTGTCGCTGAGAGCTCTCAGCTCCGTCAGATCCGCGCTCACTAAAATCAGGGATTTTTTCTCATCCCGCATTTCCAGAATCTTTTTATGAATGAACTCCATAGCGCCTACGTCCACGCCTCTGGTGGGCTGGTTCAGCACAATGATCTCCGCTCCGGCCGTAAACTCTCTGGCCACAATCGCCTTCTGAACGTTTCCTCCGGAAAGGCTCTTAATGCTGATATCCAGATTCATCGTCTTAACCGTAAAGTCTTCCACGCACTTGTCGCAGTAGGATTCAATCTCCTTCGGCTTCAGAATACTTCCCTTTCCAGAAAGACGCTTCAGGCTTGTGGCAATCAGATTATCCCGCACGCTCATCTCAGGCGCGCAGCCGTTTAAGTTTCGATCCTCCGGCACATGGGCGATTCCCAGCTTTCTGTTGTCCGTAATGGAAAGCTTCGTCAGATCCTTTCCCTTGTAGAAGACAGATCCGCTTTCTGCCTTTCTGTTTCCTGTCAGAATCTCCATCGCCTCCTTCTGGCCGTTTCCCTCGATTCCGGCAATGCCCAGAACCTCCCCGGCCTTCAGGGAAAAGCTGAGATTATCCAGCTTCTTCGTGCCGAACTTGTCCGTATAGTTCAGATTCTCTACTTTAAGAATTTTCTCGCCGAACTCCTGAGACGTCTTGTCGTACTCCAGCTTAACATCGCGGCCTACCATGAGGCGGGAAATCTCTTCCAGAGTAATATCTGCCAGATTGTAGGTTCCGATGGAACGTCCATCCTTTAAAACGGTCAGTCTGTCGCAGAGATACTTCACCTCGTTGAGCTTATGGGAGATAAAGATAATGGTATATCCCTCTTTTTTCAGATTTAACAGCTGCTCAAACAGCTCCTCCGTCTCCTGGGGCGCTAAAACTGCCGTAGGCTCGTCCAGAATAATGATCTTGGCGCCTCTGTACATTGTCTTCAGAATTTCCAGCTTCTGCTTCATTCCGATGGAAATATCACGCACCCGCTTCTGCGCGTCCACATGGAGATTGTATTTCTGGGAAATCGCCTCCGTCTCCTCCACCGCTTTCTTCTGGTCGAGAAACAGACCTTTCTTTTTCTCAATCCCCAGCACCAGATTTTCCGCCACAGTCAGAGACGGCACCAGCATCATATGCTGGTGCACCATTCCGATTCCATGTTCAATGGCGTCTTTACTGGAGTGAAAATGTACTTCTTTTCCGTGGAGGAACACTTTGCCGCTGGTAATCTCCTCGATTCCAAACAGCATTTTCATCAGCGTGGACTTTCCAGCTCCATTTTCACCTACAAGAGCGTGGATTTCGCCTTTATTGACGCTGAAATTAATGTTGTAGTTGGCCAGAACACCGCCCGGGTAAATTTTTGTCAGATCCTCCACCCGCAAAATTTCTTCCGCCATGTTTTCTCCCTCTTACCTTTTCTCGGTTTACGCTAACTCCAGGGCAACTTCCATCATGTTGGTGAAAGTCGTCTGACGCTCCTCGGCAGTCGTTGCTTCTCCTGTTACGGCAGAATCAGAAATTGTTAAGATGCAGAGAGCGTTTACGCCGGCTGCAGCTGCTTTGCTGTACAGGGCTGCCGCCTCCATCTCAACTGCCAGAACGCCCATCTTATCCCAGCCAAGTCCAACCGGCGGAAGCTCTGGGTTGTAGAACATATCGGAACTTAAAATATTTCCCACATGGAAATTCATTCCCTTATTTCTGGCTGCCTGGACTGCCTTCTCCAAAAGCTCAAAGCTGCAGATGCAGGAGTAATCTCCCGGCAGTCTGAACTGCTTCACGTAGTTGGATGTGGTGCAGGCTCCCATTCCGATTACAAGATCGCGGATCTTCACATTCTCCTGCAGCGCTCCTGCCGTACCTACGCGGATCAGGTTCTTGCAGCCATAAAAATGAATCAGCTCATAGGAATAGATTCCGATAGACGGGCATCCCATGCCTGTGCCCATGACAGACACTCTCTTTCCCTTATAGTATCCAGTATATCCGAACATGTTTCTGACTCCGTTAAACTGCTTTACATCTGTCAGAAAATTGTCTGCAATATATTTTGCCCGGAGCGGATCTCCCGGGAGAAGAATAGTCTCCGCAATCTCTCCTGCCTGTGCTCCAATGTGAGGGGTTGGCACTCTGTTCTCTTCCATTTGATTTTCCTCCTGAAATATAATTTATTCTAAAACTGCTGCTTCGCAAAGCTGTATCCCTGCTCTCTTGCAGTTTTATTCCATGTTTTTCTCTTCCGAAGGGCGGCGCAGCCATTCCTTCATGTAAAAATTCTTTTTTTCTGCAAAATCAGGATTTTTCACCTGAAGCTCTGGATGCGTCAGGATCTCCTCCACTGCGGCTGTTACAATTTTAAGAGTATTGAAATATGCGTTTTCTTCATTTGAAATTGAAAATTCCGCGCTGTGAATCCTGCCTGAAATACCGGAAAAACCGAACTGGACCGCTGGAATCAGATATCCCAGATCTCCGATATCTCCGGAAGCGCCTGAAACTACCTGTTTTACAATCTGGTCTTCTCTGCACAGGGAAAGCATCTGTCTGTGAATCACGTCCGAAATCTCCTCTGACTGGTGAAGAGGCATATATCCTGCCGTGCGCTCCACCTGAGCAGTCATGCCCAGCGCCCTGGCGCAGTGAATCACACAATCGTCAAATTTCTTCTCCGCTTCCAGAAGCGTCTCCAGTGTGTTGGCCCGGATATAGGTTTCCAGCACAGCCTCCTCCGGAATTACATTGACGCTTCCCCCGCAGGAAGTAAGCACCGGATGCAGCTGAAGGCCTGCCTCAGCCGGAAACTGATCCTTCATATAGGCAATGGCATTCATAGCCAGACTGGCGGCGTGAAGCGCGTTCCGCCCCAGATGAGGCGCCGCACCGGAGTGGGATGCCTTTCCGTGGAACACTGCCTTCTTGACAGTAAAGCCTGCCAGAGAGGACTGGACATCAAACATCAGCTCCCCGCTGTCTCCATTCACATGCATGGAAATCACACAGTCTACATCGTCAAATACGCCGTTTGCTATCATATCCTGCTTTCCGGAAAAATACTGGATTTTTCCTTCCTGCTGCATGGCTCTGCGGCTGTCAAAATCAATAAATTCCTCGGCCGGAGCCGCAATAAAGCTGACGCGCCCGCCTGATTTCTCCGCAATCCCCCGCTCCTTTAAAAGCTTCATGGCATAAGCCATAACAGCTGTCTGGATACTGTGGCCGCAGGAGTGAAATGCACAGGGCTGATCCTGAATCCTGACTTCCAGGGCGTCCATATCCGCTACCAGTGCGATGTGATAGCCTGTCCCCGTTCCCAGTCCTGCTTTCAGTCCCGTCACGCTTAAGCCTGTTTCCACCGAAAATCCTTCTTTGATTAAAAAAGAAGTGAGAATCCCGCTTGATTTCACTTCCTTAAATCCCAGTTCCGGGCAGGCGAAAAGAGCATGGCCCAGCTCTGCCAGTTCCTGCTTCTGTTCTTCTGTCAATACAATACTGCCTGCTGTTCCTATCTTCATACTCCGTCTCCTGTCTGAAACGCTTTTTCTTCTGAATCTGCCGGCGGTTTGGCTGCCGGCAGATCATACCTTTCTATACTATATAAATGTAGCATGAATACAAAACAATGTCAATTTAAAGTCAAGGGCGCGGCGGCTTAATTCAGCCGGGTTCTGCTTCCTTTTCCATCCCTGTGGCTGAGCTTAAGCCGGTTTAAATGCACCTGTTTTTCTTTGTATACGGCAATATTGTCTGTATTCTCTCCCAGCAGGTACACGGTCTCCAGCTGCTCTTCCTTAGACAGCTTTATTCCCCTGACTCCCTTGGCATTTTTCTTCTGAACAGGTATCTCTTCCGCAGCAAACCGGAGAAAGACGCCATGATCCGTCTGGAGAACCGCCTCTCTGGCTCCGTCCATCATCTGAATATCAGCCACCTGATCTCCGTCCGCCAGCTTTGTGGCCGCCACCATTCTGTTATTTGTCTCAAACTCTTCTCCCGGCACCTGCTTGAGCATCGCGCCTTTTGTGGCAAACAGTAAAATATGGCCTGGCAGAGCCGCAGCATTGGTCAAAAATACGATTTCTTCTTTTGTGCCGTCATATTTGCAGAGATTGTCAATGGGAGTTCCCTTATCCCTGAGTTTTCCAAGAGGTATGTCCGCCACCTTGACCTGGTGAAGCGCGCCTGTATTGGTAAACAGACAGATCTTGTCCGTATTCAGGCAGCAGACCACATGGGAATGTTCACTGTCCACTGTCTCCTGATTTCGGTCGTAGGTAGAGCGCTCCAGTATGCGGCTGTAGCCGAACCGGTCCATGACAAATACCACTTCCCTGACTTCCACTGCGCTCTCGTCGTAGACAGCCTCCCTGCCGTCCTCAATTCCTGTCCGCCTCGGGCTGGAGAATTCCTCTTTAATAGAATTCAAATCTTCCTTGATCACCTGATCCATGGCGTCTCTGCTGGACAGAATTTTCTCATATTCTCTGATCTTCCTGAGAGTCTCTTTGTGTTCCTTTTCTAATGCCAGGATTTCCAGGCCAATCAGCTTATAGAGGCGCATTTCCAGAATCGCAGACGCCTGCCGCTCTGTAAAGCACAGCTTTTTTGCCTCCTCCTCAAAGCCGGGAACACGGAACTGGATCTTTGAAATATCCCCTTCCATCAGGCACGCTTTGGCGTCCTTTAAATTCTTAGAGCCCCGGAGAACAGCGATGATCAAATCAATGATATCGCAGGCCTTTATCAGTCCCTCCTGTATCTCCTTTTTTTCCTGCTCCTTCTGAAGCAGCACCTGGTATTTTCTCGTATTGTTTTCATACTGGAAATCCAGATAGTTCTTTAAAATCCCCCTCAGATTCAGCGTCTCAGGCCTGCCCTTCACAATGGCAAGCATATTGACTCCGTAGGTATCCTCCAGTTTTGTCTTTTTATAAAGAATATTCTTAATTTTTTCAATATCCGCATCTTTTCTGAGTTCCAGCACAATACGGATTCCTTCTTTATTGGACTGGTTGGAAATATCCACCACATCCGTCAGCTTTTTAGATTCTACCAGGTCGGCGATATCCATGAGGCACTTATTAATTCCTGCGCCAATCATGGTATAGGGGATCTCTGTAATTACCAGCTTGTCCTTATCTGCCTTCCTCTTTCCCAGCTCTACCTCCATCCTGGCCCGGAGCTTAATTTTTCCAGTTCCAGTCTCGTAGATAGCAGGCAGATCCTTCTTGTTGGCGATGATGCCTCCTGTGGGAAAGTCCGGCCCATGAAGATATTCCAGAAGAGAAGCCGTATCCATCTCCTGATTATCAATGTAAGCCTGAACCGTGTCAATTACCTCTCCTAAATTGTGGGGCGGAATGCTGGTGCTCATTCCTACGGCGATTCCCTCCGCGCCATTAATCAGAAGATTGGGAACGCGGACCGGAAGAACCTCCGGCTCTTTCTCTGTCTCGTCATAATTAGGAACAAAGTTAACTGTCTTATCCAGATCCTTTAAGTAAACTTCCTCAGCAAACTTCTCCAGGCGGGCCTCCGTATAACGCATGGCGGCCGCTCCGTCGCCCTCGATGGAGCCGAAGTTTCCATGCCCGTCTACCAGAGGCATTCCCTTCTTAAACATCTGGGAAAGAACCACCAGCGTCTCATAAATGGAGCTGTCTCCGTGAGGATGATATTTACCCATGGTATCTCCTACGATACGGGCCGATTTTCTGTGAGGTTTATCGTGCCCCAGATGCAGCTCGCTCATATCGTAGAGCACGCGCCTCTGCACTGGTTTCAGACCGTCCCTTGCATCGGGGATCGCCCGGGAGGTGATCACGCTCATGGAATAATTCATGTAACTGCGCTGCATTTCCTCCGAATACTCTGTTTTTATAATTTTCTCTGACATCCGTCTATTTTCCTCTCACTACTTTTCCTTCAATACTGCAAAGCCGTTTTTGAACGCCAGCTGTCCGGCTAGGCGTCGATCTCCGCCTCGTCCGCATGGTCATAGATAAACTTCCGTCTCGGCGGCACGTCGCTTCCCATCAGCATCTCTGTAATCTCGGAAGCCATCCTGGCGTCCTCAATCTCCACCTGCTTTAACACCCGGTTCTCTGGATTCAGCGTGGTCTCCCAGAGCTGTTCGGCATCCATCTCTCCCAGTCCCTTATATCTCTGCAGAGTAAAGCTTCCCGTGTGGTTCTTTCTGTACCGCTCCAGCGCTTTCTCATCATACAGATACTGCTCCTCTCCCTTTTTGGGAATCACCTTAAACAGAGGCGGCATGGCAATGTACACATGGCCCTCTGTAATTAAGTCGGGCATAAATCGGTAAAGGAAGGTCAGAAGAAGTGTATCAATATGGCTTCCGTCCACATCCGCATCTGTCATCAGAATAATTTTATGGTACCTGAGCTTCGTAATATCAAAATCATTGCCATAGCCCTCAGAAAAGCCGCATCCAAAGGCATTGATCATGGTCTTAATCTCCGCGTTGGCCAGAACCTTGTCCATGGAAGCTTTCTCCACGTTCAAAATTTTTCCCCTGATAGGAAGAATCGCCTGATACTGCCGGTTTCTTCCCATCTTGGCCGAGCCGCCGGCTGAGTCTCCCTCAACAATAAAAATCTCACACTTTTCGGCATCCCTGCTCTCACAGTTGGCCAGCTTTCCATTGCTGTCAAAGGAAAAACGCGACTTTGTGAGCATATTTGTCTTCGCCTTCTCCTCCGCCCTGCGGATCTTTGCGGATTTTTCCGCACAGCTGATGACAGCCTTTAACGTTTCGATATTCCTGTCAAAAAAGCGCTGAAGTTCATCTCCCGCCAGAGTAAATACCGCTTTTGTGGCGTCTGCGCTGGCCAGTTTCGTTTTCGTCTGTCCCTCAAAAATCGGATCCGGGTGCTTTATGGCGATCACTGCCGTCATGCCGTTTCTCGTGTCGGCTCCTGTAAAATTCGCGTCCTTTTCCTTTAAGATACCCAGTTCTCTGGCGTAGCTGTTAATCAGCATGGTAAATTTCGTCTTAAACCCAGCCAGATGGGTTCCTCCCTCCTGCGTAAAAATATTATTGCAAAAGCCCAGAATATTTTCCTCAAACGTATCTACGAACTGGATCGCCGCCTCCACCTCGATTCCGTCTACCGTTCCCTTCATATAAATCGGATCGTGGAGGGCTGTCTTTCCAGCATTAATCTCCTTCACATAGGCAACGATCCCCTCCGGTTCAGAGTATGTAATCTGCTCCTCCTCGCCGGAGCGCTTATTTTCATAATGGATTGTCAGCGCTGGATTTAAGTAGGCCGTCTCATGCAGTCTGCTCTTCAGCCACTCCGCCTTAAACTTTGTCTTCTCAAAAATCGTATCGTCAGGAAGAAAATTAATGCTGGTTCCCGTCTCCTTCGTCCTTCCAATGACAGGAAGAAGACCGTCCACCAGCTCCACTACAGGAAGGCCCCGCCTGTATGCGTCATGATGGATCTGCCCGTTCTTATAAATCTTGATATCCAGGCGCTCTGACAGGGCGTTCACCACAGAGGAGCCGACGCCGTGAAGGCCTCCGCTCGTCTTATAGGCCGCATTGTCAAACTTGCCGCCTGCGTGGAGAGTCGACAGCACTACCCTCTCTGCCGACACGCCCTTTTTATGCATTTCCACAGGAATACCGCGGCCGTTGTCTCTGACCGTACAGGAACCGTCCGATTCCAGAGTCACCCAAATCGAGGTGCAGGCTCCCGCCAGATGCTCATCTACAGAATTATCTACAATCTCATAAATCAGGTGATTCAGTCCTTTGGTTCCAACGCCTCCAATATACATGCCGGGGCGCTTGCGCACTGCTTCCAGCCCTTCCAGTACGGTAATACTGTCCGCGTCATACTGTGACTTACCCATAATGTTCCTCCATCTCTCTATCCGGCAGTATTCCTGCCGCTGTCTGACATACACAGCTCTTTTGCTCTGTACTTTTTTATTTTCATTTTTCATCTCCCAGGCCCGCCGGATCTGGGCAATAGTTTTCATTATGGCACAAAACCATAATTATTTCAAGAATATTATAGCACAATCGAACATATGTTTTCAATCACTTTTTTCTTTCTGCTGCCGGAAAAACAGCCGATTATAGCGGCAGCTTTCTGATTCCGGCTTAAAACGGAGAGCCAGCTCATTCCATTGCTCCGCCTGTTCCGTCTCCCCCATCCTGTAACTGCAGACAGCCAGCTGAAGCGCCGGAATGTAGCCGCCGCAGTCCGGGCATATAAATCCGCCTTTTCTCTCGTCTGTTTTTGCTTTTAAAGCCGTCTCATACCAGAAGGAGGCAGTTCGATATTCTTCCCGTTTAAAAAACCAGTCTCCTATATCGCAGCACAGCTCTGCGCGGGGGCAGTCATAAAAAAATGAATGGAGCAGAGAGGCCAGCGCCCCCTCCTCATCCCCTTCTGCCTGGCGGCACAGGGCCAGGAAACGACAGGCCTCTATTTTATTTTCCGCCCATCCGTCCGGGCGGGAGAGAAATTCTGTCAGAACTGCCTGAGACTCCCTGAAACATTCCGCGCTTTCCATGGCCGAATAGTAGAGTTCTCTTCCATAATAAAACAAATCTCTGGCAGTAAATGGAACCTTCTCCTCTTTCATCTTTCTGTAGATGCTCAAATTCCGCCTCTGCCCCTCTTTTCCCTTCTCTGTTTTCCTGTGCTCAATTTCAATATCTGTATATAGAATCTTTCCGGATAAAGCGACTGCCTCATGGACTTTTCCCTGCCAGCAAAATCCCTCGTGATTTTTTATAAGGCGCTCTCTATAATAAGAAAGGGAGGGACTTCCTGTCTTGTCAAATCCCATACTATATTTCATCATGACAATGGAAGTATCATCATCCAGCTCCTCCTTCAGCCTCCGTATTTTTTCCTGCTCAGGCTCAGAAACGATATCGTCTGCATCCAGCCACATGCAGTAATCCATTTCCGCGTGGCGAAACGCCTCGTTTCTGGCAGCTGAAAAATCATCGTTCCAGGCGAAATCATAGACTTTTTTTGTATATGTCTCCGCTATTTTCTTTGTGGAATCCGAGGATCCTGTATCTACAATAATGATCTCATCCGCAAAGCTTACGGCGCTGTCCAGGCATCTTTTCAGCACCTTCTCCTCATCTTTTACAATCATACATAGGCTTATTGTTATCATAGAGTCTCCGGCAGCTTTCCATTACTGATATGTATGTGTCCGGTTTTTAAATCATGCCGTTCCAGTATAAAATGGATTTTTAATAAATTTTTCCATTTTTTTAATTTTTTTGAAATTTATGCTTGCATTCTCCCGGAACTTATGATATGATAATCAGTGTCGTCAGGAAACGACAACATCGAGGCGTGGCTCAGTTTGGTAGAGCGCTGCGTTCGGGACGCAGAGGTCGCGTGTTCGAATCACGTCGCCTCGATTTTCAGGCCTGTTGGTCAAGCGGTCAAGACGACGCCCTCTCACGGCGTAAACCCGGGTTCGATTCCCGGACAGGTCACTGGTTTCTGCAGATATGCAGAAGCCTTTTTTCATTTCACAGCAGATTTATTTTATTTGTTCCACATTTCCAGATTGAATCGCAGCTATATTCCTGGCGATTCTCTCCCTTGGCCAGTCCCACCACCTGAGTTCAAGCAGCGTATCAATGGTTTCCTCATTAAATCGTTTTCGTATCGTTTTTGCAGGCACGCCTCCTGCGATTGTATAAGGCGGAACATCCTTTGTCACAACCGACCGCGCTCCGATAACAGCTCCGTCTCCAATCGTAACACCCGCTAAAACGACTGCTTCATAGCCAATCCAGACATCGTTTCCGACAACAATATCCCCTTTATTATCCCATGCCTTTGCAATCTCTTTTACGTCTAATCCCCATTCTTCAAAGAAAATAGGAAACGGGTAGGTTGACAGGGACGATAACGTATGATTTGCACTGTTAAATATAAACTTTGCCCCACAGGCGATGGAGCAGAATTTTCCAATGAGCAGTTTATCACGATTGACAGGATACTGATACAAAACGTTGTTCTTTTCAAAATTTTTTGGTTCGCCCGCAAAGTCATTATATATAGTATAATCACCCACTATGATATTGGGATTAGTAATAACACTTTTAAGATATATTGTTTCTTTATCGTTGGAACGCGGATAAATTTTCTGTGGCATAACAGCTCCTTTCTTATCGCTCCAATGAAAAAGCGAATGTTTGAATCCATTCAAAATTGTTATTTTCTGTGTAATATACCGTCTGTTCTTTCGCAGAATACACGAAAGAAACTCTTGTCGCCCATACGCCCTCCTGGCGTACATCATACAGCAGATGAAATGCGTCTGAAATCGAAAAATCAGGGCTGTATTTTTCCAATCCTTTTAAAGCGCGTTCATATCGGTCGTCCCCCGGAACAATAAAATCTTTTGTACTTTCCGGCTTCATCAGAGAATAGTTAGTTATCAAGGAATATGGTTTCTGTTCTTCCTTATATCCTATTCCCGGTTCAATGATTAAGACACGTCCATGGCTGTCTGACAGCATTGCCTGCATGGATGCGTCCGGCGCATAGGTGATTTTCTTTGACTTTACTATTTGAATCGCATCATCAAAAGAAATTTGTGCTTTTATGAACTGTTCCGTCAGGTCTGCAATCGTGATACAGCCAAAATGGTCTTGATAGATTCCCTCAGGATTGCCATGCACATACAGCAAGGTTCCAGCATTTCCGTTTCGGTTGACGCCATGATAAGAGTGATATACACCGTCCAGCCGTAAAATTCCAATGTAAAAACGGTCTTTTTCTCTTATCACTCTGTGTTTCCACACTGCAGGGTCAATATCAAAATTAAATCCTGTAATCATGTCATTTCCATTATAGACAAATCGAGTACACATAGAAAACTCCCTCCTCTGTACTTTAAATCGCTCTTCTTCATCATAACGATTCGCTGGCATTTTTTCTATCCTCTGTATGATACCGAACCAATCTGTATAAAAATCTATATAAAAAGTAAGAGGCTGCAACCCGGCAACCCCTTACCCTACTTCTGATATATAATTTTTCGAACAGCAGATAAAGACAGTCCATATTTTTCTCCAAGGCAGTCCATCGAACTGCCTTTCTGGTATTCTTGCTTTATCTGCCAATTCCGCTTCTCCAGTTCTTTTCTGTAGCCGGAGACTTCTCCCCAACGCTTTTGCCGCTTCTGCTCGACAGGAACATAAATGTATTCGCCCTGAACATAACTTTGCAGCTCTTTTACCAATGCGTCCGGAAGAACGGCTTGTGCATTTTTATACTTCACGCAGGCTTCCTCCTTGATTACGATAGTCAAGTTACAAAGCCAGCATTCATTCTGCGACTATTTTACTCCATGCAGCTGTCGCAGTCTGCCGGCTCTGCATGGAGTAACTCTTTGTTTCTCTTTTTTGTGTTCATGCACATATAAATCACTTCTTTCCCTATAGCTGATGAAACGGACTGCCCGGATGCAGGCATCCGAACGTTCCCGCCCGCAGACCTCAGTAAATGATAGTTCCAGTCTATCACATTCCCAAAACCATATCAAGCGCCCTGTTTAAGCTCCTCTAAGCTTTCCAAGCAGCCTCTAAGCTTTTGGGCTTCTGTCTGAGTTAAAGGCAGCGGCTTTCGCAGGCACGGAACGCAGACAGGCCTGCTGTTCTCTCTCCCTGAGCGCAGAGATTGCCTTGTCTTCCATAAACTTTGCAAATTATATAAATTAATACAACAAAAGAAAAAACTTTTTTCAAAATGTAGTTGACATTTCCCTCAATACCCATTATAATACAAAACGTATCGAGGCGTGGCTCAGTTTGGTAGAGCGCTGCGTTCGGGACGCAGAGGTCGCGTGTTCGAATCACGTCGCCTCGATTTTCAGGCCTGTTGGTCAAGCGGTCAAGACGACGCCCTCTCACGGCGTAAACCCGGGTTCGATTCCCGGACAGGTCATTCATATTTTAGTATACTAAAACATTCAATGCTTCCGTGGCTCAGTTGGTAGAGCAACGCATTCGTAATGCGTGGGTCGCCGGTTCAAGTCCGGCCGGGAGCTTTTTGTTTTACCCTTGTAAATCAAGGGTTTTTTGTTTTATGAAGGGGAAAAACTGTCCAGAAAAGGGCAGTTTTTTGTAGTTTTGGGGACTACACTTTTCACGCTTCCCCAGTTCCGTTTTCCGCTGCCTTTCTTTCCTTCCTGCCGCGGCACATACTTTTCCATCTGCCGCTTCGCATACTATTCCTTCTGCGCCCTGGCATAGTTTTGTCCAATCGCCTCCAGTTCCCTCTTTGTCTAGGTATCGTCTGCTATAGATATCTCCGAAAAGCAAAACATATGGAAGTCTTTATCTCGAGATGACAAAGTCCCGCCTCAATGACTTTACTCATTAGTGAATACTATTTCCCAGCCTCCGTTCTGCTGCTGAGCTACAGAAATACAATTGGATATAAAAATACCACCGGCCTACTGACTGGTGATATCAATATTCTGCATCTTATCATAGCAAGATTTTAGCGTCAGTGTGCAAGGGGCAACACGCCTCATAGCGGGATTATTGCGCCGTTTTCTGTGTTATCGTCAATCGGTGTACGTCCAGTACACCTCAATCCTCTGCCTTGAAAACGGCGCATTTCTGACCGTATTGCCCTTTGTACACTGACGCTACCATTGCAATATGTTCCATTATCATGGAATCATCCACATATTCCTGCTCGTCTTCTGATAACATTTCATAGGCTTTCAACATTTCGGAGCGAAACACCATAAACTGTTCTTTATCGTCCCAGCCATCGAAATAGCCCTCCTGATTAATCATCTCGTCCAGTGTCAATCGATTCATCTTTTCATCCCTTTCGCTAAATTAAGCATTTTCTCATATGCTCCCGATTATGCGAATGGCGCTGCTATATCTCTCAGCTTGTCGTTCAAACTATTTTTACACGCCTTCTCCGATTTCTTATCTGGCAGAGTTATCTCTGTTGGTATTCATTCTAGATAATACTTACACTTCATTCTAAATTCTAAATATTGACATCTCAAACACACAGGAATTACAATCATCGTTTTCTCCATCTTTTTGCATCAGTAATACTATATCTGCCAAAGATTGACTCACATGAATTTTGTCACTTCGCTTTGATAGTTCCAGCCTCATGTGATTTCTGTTCGTCAGACCAGAGATTTGCCTCCACCTTCCTTCAGATTCGTGGTCACCCACGACACCCTTGGTCTTGGCTGTATCCTTCCCACTACTAGGGCGGATTAGGAACTTTCATCCATTAGCGACGTGCGCCGCAAGGCGCACTAAGCAAAAGGGCAAAGCCAGCAGCGGCTTCGCCCTTTTCTGTTATTTCATCATTTTCTGAATGGTTTTGCAAAGTTCTTCCACGGTTTCCTCTGCATTTCCCGCTTCAATCTGATCTACAACACAGGTTTTTATGTGATTTGATAAAAGAACGCGGCTGAAACCGTTTAAAGCTGCCTGAACAGCCGATACCTGCGTCAGGATATCAACGCAGTAACGCTCGTCCTCCAGCATAGCTTTCAGTCCGCGGACCTGCCCCTCAATCCGGTTCAGCCTGGTCATCAGGTCCTTCTGTTCTGTTAAGTTCCTGTGTTTGTGTCTCTCTGCACTCTTGCAGCACTCTTCCATCTATATCTTCTCCTCTCTGCCTTATCTTTCCCCTTCTGGCCTGCGTCTGCCGAGAAATATCATGCTAACCGAATAACGCGCCTAAAAGTCCATAGGAAACAATACTCATAATCACTGTGGCCAGAATAATTCCCAGAAAGATGGCTAAAAAAGCTTTCTTAAAACGAATGCGGAGCAGCGCTGCAATCAAAGCTCCTGTCCAGGCTCCTGTTCCAGGAAGCGGAATTCCCACAAACAGGACTAAGCCCCAGAATTCATAATTTTCAATTTTATCCTTTTTGCTCATGGCTTTATTTTCCAGCCAAAGAGCTGTCGGGCGAAAGACTCCTACCGTCTTCATCCACTCCAGGACTCTGTTAATCAGAAGCAGAATGAATGGGATAGGAAGAATATTTCCGATAATACAAAGCGGAATTGCAGTAGTAATCGGCACGTTCAAAAGAGCGGGAGAAGCTGCCAGCAGGCCGCCTCTCAGCTCCAGTATCGGGATCATGGAAATAATAAAAATTACAATTTCCGATGACATAACGCCGGATAAGGTCTCGGTAAACCATTGTACAAGTGCGTCCATATGCTGCCTACTCCTCTGTCCTGCCAGCTGTTACGCTGATTTCTTCTGTCTTCTTCTCTGCTGCGGGAACTGGAATACTGCTCTCCTGCTGCGGCTGTTCTTCTGTATAAGCCGCATCTGCGTCACTGCTGTCGAACGTCTCCTCTGTCTCTTCCTGCTTTAATGGCATCTGCGCGCCGCAGCGTCCGCAGAACGCAGCGCCTTTTTCTACTTTGGCTCCACACTCTGCGCAGATCCTTGTTCCCTCCAGAGAAATGATTTCTTCCTCCAGCTCTGAAATCTTCAGCAGACCGGCCCGGATCGCTTCAAAGTCATCTGCATACTCTTCCTCAGCTGAAACTTCATGCCGGTCGTAGTATGCCTTTCCCAGATTTATATATGCCTTATTTACCTTTTCCTTTTCACTGGACAGCTTGCTTTTCAGCTGAAGAATCTCTGTCAGATCTCTTACCTTAGTAGCAGCTTCCCTGCTTTTTCCGCTGATCGCCTTCCCCAGTTCATCAAAAAATGCCATTACATGCCCTCCTTTACAGGCCAATTATAGTCTTGTTTATTCTACCCTGTAAAGAAGGGAAAGTCAATCTTAACTAAAAATATATGCTCCCATCTGCTCCTCGACAAATCCTGGAATCTGCCCTTTCTTGAATCGCAGCCGGAAAGAATCCACCTCTCCGTCTTTTCCATCCTGCACGTAAATGACAACTTCCATAGATTCATCTACACAATTGCGGTACAGTGGATCCTCGCTGGTTCCCACATTGTCTAAAATTTCGTCTACCATAGACGGTTCTGTTACCTCCAGACACATGCTGCTGTCTGAAAGGTACGTCCGAATTCCATCGCTCGAATACGGTTTAAAACTATCTCTGCTGTCTGAGTCTATCCACATCTCTACCACCGCTCTGTCGATGGAAGCCGTCTTCAGACTGTCCGCCATTTTCACGTCCGCCTCTCTTAAAAGCGACACTGTGCGTTCAAAGCTTGGATATACCGGATAATAAGCAAAGTCGTTAAATCTAGTATAATCTCCTTTCTCTGCCCTTATCTGATCAATGGTATTCTGCATACTCTCTGTTTTAAACTGAATGTATCCCAGAGGAGCCTCCTCCCGCCTCTCGTCGGCAGTCAGCTGAAGAAATTCTTCCTGATAAACGCGAAACAGCTCTGCAAGCTCTTCCCTGCCTGTTTCTATATGGCTGTAGGTATCAAAGACATGAAAATTAGCTCCTGCCAGTTCCTTTTCATCCATGGAAAAAACGGGGTAGCTCTCCTTCTTAAAATCTGCGCTGGCATAAAGCCTGTCTGACGCCTCTTTTACATCCAGCAGATCAATCCAGTAGACTCTCGTAGCGGTCGATCCATTTTTCAAATGATACTGAATCAGCACCTGTCCAGATTCTTCTGGTACGTTTTCCTCCGTCATCTCACCGTCACCATTCTGTATCGAGGTAAAGGCTTCAGTTTCTTCCTGGCCGCCGATTCTGTTCTTTCTCGAAATCCCCTTCTCTGCAATCTCAAGAACTGCCTGGACAGCTTCTTCGTCTGAGATTTCCATTTCTTTCAAGACCTCATACTCTCCCGGAGTATTTCCGATTACGAAAATCTGGCCGTCATGTCCCTTTTCTGCCGAAATCTCTGTGCGGTCCTGTGTCAGATTTCCATACAGCAGGTAACTGCTCACTCCAACTGATTCGATTTTCTCCTGTTCAGGAAGGTAACTGTCATATCCAGCCAGGTCAAAGAAAAACAGACAAAATATGCTAAGGGCAGCCGCAGCTCCCACCGCTGTGCTCTTCCATCCTGCAAAAGCCCGTCTCACATCAAAATGATAAATAATTTCTATGACGCATGCCATAATGAGAACGCCGCAGAACAGTCCAAAAAGTCCCCAGGCAAAGCTTCCTCTCATTTCATAGAAGAATAAACTGAATCCCAGAGCGCCAGGAACGGTGAGAATTATTTTAAACAGGGGCTGGCTGAGAGAAAACGCCATCGCTCTTCCCGCCGCCTCCGACGGCCTCTTCCTATATAATATCATTGCCGCCGCACCGATAACCGCTCCTGCTGCCAGGGCACCCAGCGCTCTGCCTCCTGCATTCGCTCCTGCCGTCCAGTAAAAGAACACAGGAGAGGTATTTGAGACAGACAGCCAGCTCAAAATTCCTTCTGCCTGATAGAAGGAAGTGAAATAAGCCTGGCAGTACACGTGAACCAGAAAAACTGTCAGCGGGCCCCAGAAGAAAAATACGAATATTCCCAAAATACTGACGACTATATTTCCTGTCAAAATAGCAGCCGCCGATGCAGCGCTGTAAGAAAGAATAAAAAAGGCAATCCCCTGCAAAACTCCTGTAAGCAAGGTTCCCCAATCCACAGAATATGGCATAACCTTTATCTGAATCATCAGTCCGGCTGCCAGAAGGCCTATCACATAAGGTACCGCCACATACAGAATCCCTCCTACATAGGAAACTGCAAATAAAATCTCCCGCTTAACTGGAAGGCTGTGATAAAAATCTGTTTTCCTTCTGGAGTGGAGAAACGAAAATTCCGCCAAGGCTCCTACAGCTGCCGCTATTGGAATCATCCACAAAAGCAGGGGGCCTGTCGGCGATATCCAGTCCTGAAACTCTTCAATCAGCTCCTGGCTCGCCATATTTCTGCACATCTCCACCGTCAAAAGCCCGGCTGAGCGGTCGGCCTGCGCCGTCAGCTGCTCCATGTCCAGAAAAGCGCCTGACATCAAAGCTGCTGCCACCGGAAAAGCGAAAAAGGAAACCAGGCACATCAGGGCAATCAGCCAAATCCTCTGTTTTGTCTGCTCTCTCAAAAGCTTAAAAAATAAGTTTTTTGATATCATAACCTGCCACCTCCGTTTCGCTGATAAAAATTTCTTCTAAAGTAAGGGGAAGCATTTCAAAAAACACTGGATGGTGCAGCTGCATCTGTCTCTCTATCTCCTCTTTCCTTCCTCTCACAGTCAGAGTGAGAAGGCTTCCTCTTTTCTCAGTTCTGATAATCTCCAGCCCGCGTATCTGCTCAGGTTCTGTCCCCGGGTATAAAACGCACTGGATTTTGTGAATATTCATCTTCATATCGTCCAGATCTTTGGACAGGAGAATTCCGCCTTTGTGGAGGATTCCCACATGATCACAAATATCCTCCAGCTCTCTTAAATTGTGGGAGGCAATGACCGGCGTCAGCTTCCTTGTCTCCATGTCATTTGCAAAGAGCCGCTTCACTGCCTGGCGCATGACCGGATCCAGGCCATCAAAGGTTTCATCGCAAAAAAGATATTCTGTTTCTGCGCAGATACCCAAAAGAACAGAAAGCTGCTTTTTCATCCCTTTAGAGAAGGCAGCAATCTTTCTTTTCCGATCCAGCCCGAAGCTGCCCAGAAGCTCAAAAAAGCGCTTCCTGTCAAAAGCAGGGTAAACAGATTTATAAAATACTGCCATCTCCTCAGGAGATGAATTTCCCAGAAAGTGCTGTTCGTCTGAAATATAGAAAAATCTGGCTTTTGCCTTCGGATTTTCAAAGACTGGCTCCCCGTCCAGGCTGATGCTCCCCTCATCCGGCTTTAAAATCCCTGCCGCCATTCTGAGAAAAGTGCTTTTTCCAGCTCCGTTCGTTCCTATCAGTCCAAATACGGTTCCCTCTTTTATTTCTGCATTCACATGATCCACTGCTGCAATTTTTCCGTAGTATTTCGTCAGATTTACTGCCTCAATCATACCGCTCCCCTCCTTCTCCTTCCTCCGGCTTTTTCTTTTTCCCGTACATCTGAATCACCGCTTCCTGAAATTCCAGCATCGTGACGCCTGCTGCCTCCGCTTTCTCCACCAAAGCCTCCAGGCTTTTTAATACTTCCTGCCGGTTTCTTTCTCTGATTTGGTGATTTTCCGCCACATAGCTTCCCTTTCCCTTCACAGAATAGATATAGCCCTGACGCTCTAATTCCACATAAGCTCTCTGAATCGTATTGGGATTAATCGCCAGATCCGTAGCCAGGCTTCTCACAGAGGGAAGCTGGCTGTCCTGAGGAAGGATGCCTCGTATCATCAGGTCTGCCATCTTTTCCACCACCTGCTCATAGATGGGACGGCGGTCTCTGTAATCAATCAGAATCATACGGCCTCCTTTCTGTCGCCGCCTGCTTTTGCATATCAACTGTACTATTTGTATTAATACAGTTGAAGCATATCATACGGTCTTCAGCCTGTCAACTGCAGCAGTAAAATGTAAGAAATCCGTAAGTTTCTTAAAATTCTGTCATATAGGAACGAAACCGCAGGGGAAGATGGCTGTTCTGGCAGGCCCGGTTCTCTCTCTCCTGAATCGAAACGGCGCTGTGAAAAATCCTCCACAGCTCCTCGTACTCTCCTTCTCCTTTCCCTTTCAGTCCAGACAAAGAATCTCTCCACTGCTTCGGGAGCTGCGGCAGCAAAACAAAACCGTATCCCGGCTCGTGAAGCGCCGCGCTCCCTCTGTTTTGATCAAAAATAAGCCAGCGCTCCCCTGACATTCTCTCTGCAAAGTGATCTGCCACAAGGCTGAGAACATGGTTCTCAGGCCCCATCACTGCTGCCAGAATCCCCACAGGCAGTTCAGAAAAGCGCAGAAACCCTGTCAGCAGATGAGCCTCATTGGCTACCTGGCGATTCATCCGGAATACTTCATATACGTCTGGATCTTTCAGCATTTTGACGGTTCTGGGACCAAACTGAAAGCCCCTGGCCAGAAAACGGAAAATTTTATCCGCTTTGTCTGTTTCCCTGCTGAGAGATGCTCTGTAAATCCACGCATAGGCCTCCTGTGAAATCTTTCTTCGTATTGCCTCGGCTGTCTTTTTTATCTTCCAGGAAGCTTCTTCTGCCTCTCTGTACTCTGCAAACATCTGTATCGTCTGATTCTGCTGCTCTGTCCTGGTTATGAGCCTGACGTTCTCATGTCCCAGGCCGCTCATCCAGGCGTCGTACACTCCGCATAGAATGCTGTCAAATTCATCTTTGCATACAAAAATTGTCATCTCTTCTCTCCCTGTCTTCCTACAGCTGTCCCGTCAAAAGAGCTGCCCTCTCTTCTGCCGGAGGTTCTGTCTGCATATGAAAATCATCAAACAAAGACAGCTGGCGGTACGTATCTTTCTGTTCCAGCTCCCAGACCTTTCTCCTCTCCTCGCCAATCATGCATCCTGTAATAAAATCCTCATCCATCCGGACTGGATGCAGCATCCTCCCGGAACAGGTGATAAAGTAGACGGCCCGCTTCATGACAACTCCCATTTTTTTCAAATCTTCAAACCGAAGAACCGTTCCCTTCCTGGCTTCCACAATTCTGACTGCCGATTTCACGCCAATTCCAGGAACTCTTAAAAGCTCTCCGTACGGCGCCCGGTTAATTTCCACCGGAAATCGGCCCAGGTTTCTCACTGCCCAGTCGCACTTTGGATCTAAGAGCACATTAAAATTCGGTTTTTCTTCAGACAGCAGCTCTGAAGCCTGAAACCCATAATAGCGCATCAGCCAGTCTGCCTGATACAGTCTGTGTTCTCTCAGAAGCGGCGGTCCTCCAGGCAGAGCAGGAAGGCTGCTGTCGTCGCTGACCGGAACAAAGGCCGAATAAAATACTCTCTTCAGGCCAAAATTCTGGTACAGGGCCTCGGCGACAGAAACCATCTGGAAATCGCTTTCCGGCGTAGCCCCCACGATAATCTGTGTGCTCTGGCCGCCAGGAACAAATACCGATCTGCCTGACGTGCTCCTTCCCAGCCCGTAATTCCCATAGGAAGACCGGCCGGGAATGACTCTGGGGCTCGTTCTGCTTTCTCTTCTGCCCTTTTCTCCAAAGTCAGGCAGACTGCTGGAAAAGCTTCGGCCGGAATCAGAAAGAAGGGCAGACGACAGGCCCTTTTTCTCCAGAAGCCCCTCCTGAGCGATCTGCTTTACAATCCCTTTCTGAATCTGCCGCATCGGAGTCAGAATCTTCTCTCTTGTCTTCCCGGGGGCCAGCTTTCTCAGGCCGTCCGCAGTGGGAAGCTCTAAATTCACGCTCATGCGGTCGGCAAAAAATCCGGCCGCTTCCACCAGTTCCGGCGATGCGCCTGGAATCGCCTTCAAGTGGATGTATCCCTGGAATTTGTGCTCCAGGCGGAGGCTTTTTGCCACAGCCAGCATCTGCTCCATCGTGTGATCCGGGGAATCCTGGATTCCCGAACTTAAAAATAAACCCTCAATATAATTTCTTCTGTAAAACTCCATCGTCAGCCTGCACACCTCCTCCGGCGTAAAGGCCGTGCGCAGTGTATCGTTAGACCGGCGGTTAATACAATATTTGCAGTCGTAAACGCACTCGTTGGTAAGCAGAATTTTGAGAAGAGAAATGCACCGTCCGTCCGCAGAAAAGCTATGGCAGATCCCCGTCTCGTGGGCGCTGCCCAGCTGCCCCTGTTTCCCCTTTCTGTCCACTCCGCTGGACGTGCAGGCCGCGTCATACTTTGCTGCGTCTGAAAGAATTCTCAGCTTTTCCTGTATTCCAAAATTTTCCTGTATCAGCATCTGTTTCTCCTCCATAAAAAAATAGATAGAACATTTGTTCTGATTCTATCACAGTTCCTGAGAAACCGCAAGCATTTTCGAATATATGTTCTGTTTTCTTCTATACTCGGCGCGCGCCCGCATGACGGACAGTTTCCTTCTCCTCCCGTCTTCGTATTTCGGTTCGGCAGCAGCTCTCATAGGAGCAGCAGGCGAAAGCCATAAAGGCAAAAAACAGGCCCCTCCCAGCGGTGCCGCTGAAAAAGGCCTGTTTCTAAATCGTTATTTAAACTTTTTCAAATTAGCTTCTGTATCCGTCTGGATTTGCTGACTGCCAGCGCCAGGAATCTGCGCACATCTCCTCGATGCCCCGTTCTGCCTCCCAGCCTAATTCCTCTCTGGCTTTAGAAGCATCTGCGTAGCAGGTTGCGATATCGCCTGGTCTTCTGGGCTTGATTTCGTATTTGATCTCCTTGCCGCAGGCCTTCTCATAGGCTTTCACTACGTCGAGAACGCTGTAGCCCTTTCCTGTTCCCAGGTTGTAGATGCACACGCCTGCCTTCTCCTCAATCTTCTTTAAGGCCTTCACATGTCCGACTGCCAGATCCACTACGTGGATGTAGTCACGGACGCCTGTACCGTCATGAGTCGGATAATCGTTTCCAAATACGCCCAGACACTGCAGCTTGCCCACTGCCACCTGCGCAATATAGGGAACCAGATTGTTGGGTATACCCTTCGGATCCTCTCCGATCAGGCCGCTCTCATGAGCTCCGATTGGATTGAAATAGCGCAGCAGAACCACGTTCCACTCCGGATCAGCCACATGGAAATCTGTGAGAATCTGCTCCAGCATGCTCTTGGTCTGTCCGTACGGATTGGTAATCTGGCCCTTCGGGCAGTCCTCTGTAATCGGCACGAAAGCAGGATCTCCATATACAGTGGCGGATGAGCTGAATACAATATTCTTGACTCCATGATTTCTCATCACATCGCACAGGATCAGGGTGCCTGTAATGTTATTATGATAGTACTCCAGCGGCTTTGCCACAGACTCGCCTACTGCCTTCAGTCCTGCGAAATGAATGACAGAATCGATTTCTTCTGTATCAAAAATTTTATTGAGGGCCTCACGGTCCAGAATGTCCGCCTGATAAAATTTCACCGGTTTTCCCGCGATCTTCTCTACACGTTTTACGGCTTCCTCACTGGAATTGCAAAGATTGTCAGCCACTACTACTTCGTAGCCTGCCTTTAACAGCTCAAGACAGGTATGGCTTCCGATGTAGCCGGCTCCTCCTGTAACTAAAATAGACATAACATATTCCTCCTATGCTCAGTGTTCCAGTCTATTATATCTGTTATCCGCCGCCAATACAATGCAATTTCCGTAAAACTTTGTTCAAAATTACACAAAATTTTTTGTAAAACCAAACGCTCCAAAGCCTGGGTAAACGGCTGCTCCTCCCAGCTCCTCCTCAATTCTTAAAAGCTGGTTGTATTTTGCAGTCCTCTCGCTTCTGCTGGGCGCTCCCGTTTTGATCTGGCAGGTGTTAAGCGCTACCGCCAGATCGGCGATTGTCGTATCCTCCGTCTCTCCGGAACGGTGGGAGACAACCGCCGTATACCCGGCCCTGTGGGCCTCCCTCACAGCGTCCAGCGTCTCAGAAACCGTCCCTATCTGGTTCAGCTTAATGAGGATAGAATTGCCGCAGCCCAGAGAAATGCCTTTTCGGAGCCGCGCTGTGTTGGTGACAAACAGATCGTCCCCCACCAGCTGGATTCTGCCTCCCAGCCGCTCTGTCATCATCTGCCAGCCCTCCCAGTCCTCCTCGTCAAGGCCGTCTTCAATCGAATAGATCGGATACTTGTCCGCCAGCTCCTCCCAGTGAGCCACAAGCTCTGCAGACGTAAAACGCCGGCCGCTTTTCGGGAGCACGTACTCTCCCTTTTTTCCGCTCTTCCACTCGCTGGCCGCCGCATCCATGGCAAAGACGAAATCCTTTCCCGGCTCATAGCCTGCCCGTCTCACCGCCTCCATAATATACTCGAAGGCTTCCTCATCGCTGGACAGATTCGGGGCAAAGCCTCCCTCGTCTCCCACTGAAACGGCCAGCTTCTTCTCGCTCAGAAGGGCGCGAAGGGAATGAAATACCTCCGCAGACTGCCTGAGTCCTTCCCGGAAGCTGTCTGCCCCCACCGGCATAATCATAAATTCCTGAACGTCTACGGTATTAGACGCATGCGCGCCTCCGTTTAAAATGTTCATCATAGGGACTGGAAGGCAGATGCCGTTTACGCCTCCCAGAAACCGATACAGGGGAATTTCCAAAGCTGCTGCCGCCGCTCTGGCGCAGGCAATGGAAACTGCCAGAATGGCGTTGGCTCCCAGCCTGGACTTGTCCTCTGTGCCGTCGGCCTGAATCATCGCCTGGTCTGCTGCGTGGATATCGGAGGCGTCCATTCCGCAAAGAGTCCGGCTGATCACTGTATTGACAGCCTCCACAGCCTTTAAAACTCCTTTTCCCAAAAATCTGCCTGCATCCTGATCCCGAAGCTCCAATGCCTCAAATTCTCCGGTAGAAGCTCCGCTGGGAGCGGCCGCTCTGGCCGAAACGCCTCCCTCCAGAATAACCTCCGCTTCCACTGTGGGATTTCCCCTGGAATCAATGATTTCTCTTCCGATTACCTGTTCAATTTTCAAATGCTTCATCACATTTCCTTTCTTCTGCTCTGTTACAGAAGGCCTACCAAATCAAGACTGGGCTTTAGCGTCTCCTCACCTGGCTGCCATTTGGCCGGGCAGACCTGATCTCCGTGTTCCGCCACAAACTGAGAGGCCTGTACTTTTCTGAACAGCTCGTCTGCGTTGCGTCCCACATTTCCCGCAGTCACCTCGTAAGCTACGATTTTTCCCTCCGGATTCACAATAAAGCTTCCTCTCTCAGCCACTCCCTCGTCTTCAATCATAACGTCAAAGTCCCTGGCCAGAGCGCCTGTCGGATCCGCCAGCATTGGATAATGAATCTTTTGAATCGTCTCGGAAGCGTCGTGCCATGCCTTGTGGACATAGTGGGTATCGCAGGAAACGCTGTAAATCTCGCATCCCGCGTCCTGGAACTCTTCATACTTATCCGCCAAATCTGCAAGTTCTGTGGGACAGACAAAGGTAAAATCTGCCGGATAGAAGAAAAACACGCTCCATTTTCCCAGCACGTCTCTCTTGCTGATCTCCTGAAACGCCCCGTTTCGATAGGCCTGTACCTTAAATTCACTGATTTCTTTTCCAATTAATGACATACTTATTCCTCCTTTTGTGTCTTTATCATGCGCCTTTTTTCTATTTTTATAATGGTTAGTTCTTACTAACTATTAATCATCATACCAGCAGCCTGAAAAAAAGTCAAGATTCTCTCCTGCTCAGGGAGACTAGAACGCCTCCCTGAGTTTTTCAACCGCCCGTTTTTCAATGCGGCTCACATAGGAACGTGAAATTCCCAGAACAGCCGCCACCTCTCTCTGGGTATGCTCTCTGGATCCGAACAGGCCGTACCGCATACGGATTACCTGCTTTTCTGTATCCTTTAAACAGATCTCATATGCCTGGTAAAGCTCCTTCACGTCCTGCTCCATGATAATCGTATCCAGAGCCTGGATTTCGTCTGCCTCCAGAACGTCCATCAGGCTGACGGTCTCTCCGTCCTTATCCGTTCCGATTGTATCGTAGAGCGACACGTCTCTGGATCGCTTTCGGCCGGCGCGAAGCATCATCAAAATCTCATTCTCTACGCATTTGGCCGCATAGGTAGCCAGTCTGGAACCACGGTCTGCCCTGAACGTATTTACGGCTTTAATAAGCCCTATGGTTCCTACGGACAGCAGATCTTCTGTCTCGTAATCTGTGTACTGGTATTTCTTGACCACATGGGCCACCAGCCTTAAATTCCTCTCTATCAGAACGGCTTTTGCTTCCTCGCTTCCGTTTCTGTACTGCTCCAGACAGGTCCATTCTTCTTCTGCCGATAATGGTTTGGGAAATGTATTCAAAAAAAGCCGCCTTTCAGATACGTTAATGTATCTTATGCGAAGACGGCTTTTCAAGTGCTTTTCCCTTCCGGAACACGGGTTGGTTTATTTGTTTAATTCGCCAGCTCCTCCTTCCAGCTGTCCTTCCCGGCCAGCACAGCCTGGGAAATGTACTCCAGCTGGCCGTTCATGTCTAAATCTCCCTCATAGATGAGGATGACAGCTGTGCTTCCTCCTCTGGCGCAGACAATCTGCCTGTTTTCTTCCATTTGAATTACGCTGGCGTCGTCAAACTCATAAATTCCATTCTGGTACAGATCTGCCTTCTGGGAAATTCCCATGTATTTTGAGCAGACCTGATTGACCAGCTTTTCTGCATCCTCCTCCCGCCTCGTCTCATAGAGATAGAGCTCCTGCTTTACGGGAATGCCCGGCGCTGCCGCCTGTTCCTGTGCTTTCTCCCTCACAGGGGCGATTTCATCTGACATTCCAGCCTCTGCATACCGATCCAGCTCCTCCTGAGTCTGAAATTTATAGCCTGACTGTTCTACATAGAGGTTTTTCTTCACCAGGGGATTTCTTTCTGTCCTGTAACTCTGGCCTGTCGGTTCCCCCTGATCTAAAGCCGGAGTATAGTACTCTCCTTCCATTTTGGCAAGGCTTAGAAAATCGCTGCGGCCAGCCGTCTCCCCCAGACTGCCGGAGGAGCCGGAGAGATTCATCACAAGTGTCAGCAGGACGCTCCCAGTCCAGAATACTTGCAGAAGCTTTAAAAATCTGCCTGCCTTTCTCATGGAACCCTGGTAATCCTCCTCCGGCATAGGCCTTCCTGCCTTCAGCGCCCCTGTCTGTCCCTTAAGCCACGCTCCCATGATCAATGCAGAAAGCCAGAAAATCGTGAATGCAGCCAGCAGGAGAACTGCAAACAAGCCGCTTCCATATAAAAATTGAAGGATCGTGTCTCCTTTTTTCCAGCTCAGCCAGCATAATACCGCCGTCAGCGCTATGAAAAAAATCCCCAAAAGTCTCCAGCTTCCAAACCGCTGATCCAGGAACTGAAGTCCCACGCTCTGGGAAGAGGCCAGCGCCTCCGCCTCGTCTCTCTCCTCTGTCTCAGAAAAGAAAATATCGTAAAGACGACGGTAGGAGGCCGCATAGCTCCAGCCCCGTTTTCTCCAGTCTTCCTTCTGTTCCTCAGAGATCCGTTTTTTCCCGTGAGGCTCCAGGCGGAAAACCAGCTTTTTCGGCTCCGCCTCCTGAAAGTAAAAGGTTCTCCCCGCCGTATCAAACAGGCGGTTTCCCGAAAGGCTCTGATACTGCAGCCAGCTCTCCATCCCCTGCACGTCATACTCCCTGCACGGCGGTTTCAGCGCAGTCTCCTTTTTCATACAGATCCTCCTTTCCCGAAAAAGCATACTGGTCTTTTTCTGGCTTTTCTTTTATTTTACCACAGTCCCCTGCCGTCTGTATAAACAAAATCTTACGCTATTCTTTCATTATCTTAATTTTTTCATCTCCATCCTGCCCCGCCGCAGGGCTGTACCTCTGTATCAAGCGGAGCCGCCTTCAGGATGCTAGGACAGCTCGAACATGCCTGTGTAGAGCTGATAGTATTCTCCTCTCTGGGCGATCAGCTCCTGGTGATTTCCCCTCTCGATGATCCGCCCCTGTTCCAGTACCATAATGGCGTCGGAGTTGCGCACGGTAGACAGCCTGTGGGCAATGACAAACACCGTCCTGCCCTCCATCAGCCGATCCATTCCCTTCTCGATCAGCCGTTCCGTCCTGGTGTCAATGGAGCTGGTGGCCTCGTCCAGAATCAGAACCGGCGGATCTGCCACCGCCGCTCTGGCAATGGCCAACAGCTGCCTCTGGCCCTGGGAGAGATTTCCGCCGTCCGCCGTCACCATGGTATCGTAGCCTTTCGGAAGCCGCCGGATAAAGGAATCGGCGTTGGCCAGCCTGGCAGCCGCCCTCACCTCCTCCCCGGAAGCGTCCAGACGGCCGTAGCGGATGTTGTCCTCTATGGTTCCTGTAAACAGGTGGGTATCCTGCAGCACAATTCCCAGGGAATGCCGCAGATCATCCTTTTTGATCCTGCTCACATCAATGCCGTCGTAAGTGAGCCGCCCTCCGTCTATATCGTAAAACCGGTTAATCAGGTTGGTGATCGTGGTTTTTCCAGCTCCTGTAGAGCCTACAAAGGCAATCTTCTGCCCCGGCTTGGCATAGAGGCTGATATCCTTAAGAATCGGGTGTCCCGGCTCGTATCCAAAATTGACATGTTCAAACCGCACGTCTCCCCGCAGGGGAATCAGCTGCTCCGTGCCGTCTGCCTTTCTGTCCTTCCAGGCCCAAAGCCCTGTCCGCTCCCTGGATTCCTCAACGGTTCCGTCTGGATGGTCCTTTCTGTTTACCAGGGTGACGGTTCCCTCATCCACCTCCGGCTCCTCGTCCATAGCCTCAAAGACCCTCTCTGCGCCGGCCATGGCAGCCAGCATAAAGTTAGACTGGAGAGTAAACTGGTTAATAGGCATGGCCGTCTGGCGGACAAAGACTAGATAGCTGGTCAGGCTTCCCACATCCGTCCAGCCCTTTAAGGCCATATAGCCGCCCACCATGGCCACAATGGCAAAATTCACATAGGAGATGCTGACGATCACCGGAACCATGCTTCCAGAGTAAGTCAGCGCGCTGGTAGCTGCCTCTCTCAGCTGGCTGTTTTTCTGGCGGAAGGCCTCGATTCCCGCCTGTTCGTGGTTAAATACCTTCACTACCTTCTGGCCGGCTGTCATCTCCTCAATAAAGCCGTTCAATTCTCCCAGATATTTCTGCTGAAAATTAAAGTAATATTTGCTCTTTTTTCCACTATAGCGGATATAGGAAAACATCAGAATATAGCAGACAAATACAATCAGGGACAGACGCCAGTTCAGCACAAAAATCAACGTGAGGGTTCCCACAATCTGGATAAAGCTCTGGACAATCATGGCAAAGCTGTTATTAAAGGCGTCGGAGATGGTATCCACATCGTTGGTAAAGCGGCTCATAATATCGCCGTGGGTTCTGGTGTCAAAGTATTTCAGCGGCAGGGACTGAATGTGGTTAAACAGATCCCGCCTGATTTCATAAATGATTTTCTGGGCCGCCACCACCATGGTCTGGGTGTAGCCGTAGGCTGCGGCCACGCCGCACAGATAGATCATTCCTGTAAACGCCACTGCCTTAAACAGGCCTTCCACGTCTCCCGGCACAATGTACTGATTGACAATGGGCTTCAGCATGTAGGTTCCCACAAGTCCAGCCGAAGCGCTGACAGAGACTAAAACAGCCACCAGAAGGAGCAGGAACTTATGGTTTCCCATGTAACCCATAAGTTTTAATACTGTGCGCTTTAAATTCTTTGGACGCTTTCCATTAAACTGTCTCGCCATCGTCCTCTCCTCCCTTCTGCTGCGAATAGTAAAGCTCCTGATAGATTGGATCTGTCTCCAAAAGTTCCCTGTGCTTTCCTGCTGCATGGATTTTTCCGTCCTCCAGAATCACGATCTGGTCTGCGTCCATCACAGATGACACTCTCTGGGCAATGATAATTTTCGTCATGTCGGAAAGCTTCGCCAGCTCTGCCCTGATTTTCGCGTCAGTAGCCGTATCCACAGCGCTGGTGGAATCGTCAAAAATCAATACCTTCGGATGCTTTAACAGCGTTCTGGCAATGCACAGCCTCTGCTTCTGGCCGCCGGATACGTTGACGCCTCCCTGCCCCAGATCTGTGTCGTATCCTTCCGGAAAACGGCTGATAAATTCATCGGCGCAGGCAGCCCGGCAGGCCCACTGAAGTTCCTCCTCATCTGCGTCAGGATTTCCCCACTTTAAATTTTCACGGATCGTGCCGGAAAACAGCAGATTTTTCTGGAGCACAATTCCCACCGCGTCTCTCAGGTGTTCCAGGGTATACGTTTTAATATCCTTTCCCCCTACCTTCAGGCTTCCTGACGTAATATCATAGAGACGGGGAATCAGCTGTACCAGGGTGCTTTTGGCAGAACCTGTTCCTCCGATAATGCCCACCGTCTCCCCGGCTTTTATGTGAAGGGTGACGTCTGAGAGCACATACTCTTTCGCCTCTTTTTTATACTTGAAAAATACATGGTCAAAGTCCACAGAACCGCACTCCACCTGCTGGCTGGCGCCCTCTCCGTCCGCCAGGTTTAACGGTTCGTCAAATACCTCTCCGATTCTCTTAGCGCTGGCCAGGGAACGAGTCAGCATGAGGAAAACGCCGGAAAACATCATTAGCGAGTTGATAATCTGCTGCACATAGCTGAGAAAACCTGTCAGCTCTCCCACCTGCATGCCGCCGATCTGCGTCATCCTTCCTCCAAACCACAGAATCAGCACAATCGCCGTGTACATGACGATCTGAAATGACGGAAGGTTCATCACCGCATAGTGGAACGTAGTCTGGCTGGTGTCCCTTAAATTGTTGTTGACCTTTGCAAATTTCTCCTCCTCATATTCGCCCCGCACAAAGGCCTTCACTACCCGGACTGCGTTTAAATTCTCCTGCACCACGGCATTGACCTGGTCCATGGCCTTCTGGAGCCTGCCGTACATGGGAGCCACGCGGCTGACGATGTGGTACAGGATAAAGGCCAGCACAGGAATGCAGACCGCAAACACTAACACCAGTTTTTTATTCAGATAAAACGTCATGCCAAGTCCCATTAAAAGCATAATGGGGCTTCTGGTTAAGGGCCGCAGGCCTCCGCTTATGGTGTTCTGCATCACCGTCACGTCCGCCGTCATCCTGGTGATCAGAGACGAGGTCTCAAAGTGATCCAGGTTTTCAAAGGAATATTCCTGAACCTTCCGGTACTCCGCCTCCCGCAGAGCGGCTCCAAAACCATTGGCCGCCCTGGCCGAAAATCTGGCGTACAGAAGGCCTGTAACCAGGGCAAGCAGCGCGCAGGCCATCATCGTCAGTCCCCTGGCCACAATGTAATCCATGTCCCTGTCAGCCACTCCCACGTCGATCATATCCGCCATCAGCATGGGAATCGTCAGCTCAAAGCTGGCTTCGATTATGACAAACATCACCGCCAGAAAGAATTCTCTCCGGCAGGGTTTCATAAACTTAAAAATCCGTTTTAAATCCTCCAAAGCTTCTCTCCTCCTCTTTAAAGAGCGTCCCGGCCGCTTAAATTCCTGTAAATGCGGCTCAAGTAATCCGCTACCTGCTCCTTCTCCCCCTCGGAAAAGCCGGCCAGCATTTCCTTCTCAATTTCCAGGCAGCGGGCTTCCCAGAGCCGGTAGCTCTCCTCGCCCTTTTCTGTGAGATACAGGCTGCCCGCCCTCCTGTTGTTCTCCGGAATCACCCGCCTCACAAGCCCTCCCTTTTCCAGGGTATCAATCATGCGGCTGATGGTTGCCGGTTCGATGTCGCAGCTTTCCGCCGCTTCCTTCTGCATGCATCCCTCGTGGTTTAACACGTACCGCAGAATTTTAGGCTGGCCCGGAGCCAGGCCAATCTGTGCCATATAGGGCCGCAGCCGTTTTCGCTGGGCGTGAAACGCCCGGTATAAAAGCATATACAGTTCCATCTTTTCTCCCTCTCCTGTTCCTTTGCGCCGGCTCTGCATACCAGTCCCTTCTGCCGTCCGGCCTCACAGTTGTTCTATACAACTATTAGTTTGCTAACTATTATAATCATAACTCACAAACAGGCGAAGTGCAACAGTTAAAAGGCCGGGAAAACGCTTTTCTGAAACATTCAGAAGCGCTTTCCCAGCCTTTTCGTACTGCATTATTCATTTCTGATAGCCGCTAAAGGCGACAGCTTCATCGCTCTCTGAGCCGGGAAAAATCCGGCCAGCATACCGATAAACACGGCAAATACCACAGCAGCCAGAGCCAGCCACGGCGGGATCATGGATATCCGGCTGGTCATTCCGTCTGTAAGGCCTGGAGCCAGAAAACGGTTCACAATTCCGGATACTCCATAGCTTAGAACAAGTCCGATGACTCCTCCCATGAAGCCGATAAATCCGGCTTCTATGAGAAACATGCTTCTGATATTGCCCATGGCGCAGCCAAGCACCTTCAGAACGCCGATCTCCTTGGTTCTCTCGTAAATGGACATCATCATGGTATTGGCAATTCCGATGGCGGCTACGAACAGGGAGACGGCTCCGATTCCGCCTAACACAGCCTGAACCATGTTGGACTGCTTCTGAGAGGATTCCAGCCAGTCCATACGGCTGTTGGTCTCAAAGCCCATGCCGATCAGCTGCTGCTGAACCTCCTTCACGTTTTCCATATCGTCCACATTGACCACAGCCTGCTCGTAGACAAAGTAATTGTACGGCTTTCCCTTTTTATTCACCGGCTGGCCCGGAATCGGATTCTTCTTAAAAATCTGCTTCAGCTGCCCTTTCAGCTTCTCCAAATCCACATAGACGCTGTAGCTGTATTCATTATAATCCTCCGGACCTCCCTCTACCAGGGCGGCCGTATTCAGCATGTATTTTTTCGGAGGCTTCACAGGCTCCCCCCCCCCCCCGCCCCCCGCCTCCGCCCGCTGACGATGAT